>OLHG01002158.1_pt1 | contig 10925 bp, 8 predicted proteins | sample 1605971 | NCBI WGS metagenome assembly OLHG01 (sample SAMN03283289) | human gut metagenome | biome: human-associated habitat; material: feces | host: Homo sapiens | place: Peru | collected 2012 | reverse complement strand
ACTTATTAAAGCATCAAAATCAATATCTAAATTATTATATTCATAAATAATTTCTTCTGGATTATCAGCATTATCATTATCACCATTATTATCTTTAATAATAATATCTATTTTTTCATCAAAACCAAATACTAATCTATATGTATCTATAACAAATGTATCTAGCACTCCGAATGTTCTAATATTTAAATCAACATTATTTACTTCATAATATAGCTTATATGGTGAATTAATTTTATCTTTACCATTTTGTAAAAACAAATAAAATGAACCAATACTAACTAAACATAAACCACTTTTAATAAGGAGAGATTTTTTATTTTCTCTTTCAATTACTATTTTTTTATTAAAAATAGTAAATAATATAAATGGCATAAATAATAGAATAATTCCGATGATATTTCTAATGACTAAATCTACTCCATCACCTGCGAAAGATGCCACTTGTCCAGATGCCCCGAGTAAACCAAAATCAAAATAAAAACTAAACATCTTAAATACGCATAACTGAATACTATAAAGTAAACTTAATAAAAATAAATTTATAAGAAATATTATCTTATTAGTTTTTCCATTAAAAATTCTGCCAATAATATCAAAAAATAAACTAATAATTAAATTAAATATTAAAACATAAATAATATTTTTACTAAATATCACATTCCCAGTTAGTAATCTAAATGTTACTTCCATATATAATAATATTATAAATGTTGCTACCCCTAAATAAAACTTTCTTAACCTAAATTTTTTCATAGACTACCTCTATATCAATTATTATACCACTAATTATTACTTTTATATATCAGATTGTACATAAGTTGACACTTTCAAAGTAAATAATTAATAAAAGAAAATTTTCATCAAAAAACTAGATATAAAATCTAGTTAACTTTTTTTTATTCCCACTATAACTTGGGTACTTTTAATGTCACTTTTGAACTGGATGTGAGAACCACTTTATTGTTCACTTTTGAGCTGGACGTGAGAACCACTTTATTGTTCACTTTTGAGCTGGATGTGAGAACCACTATAATGGACAACAATGTTTCCATATATTTAATGAGAAATATCTCATGAATACATAAATAATATATCACATCATTGCGTGTTTGTAAAGCTTTTTTTATTTACTTTCTACTTTCTTTAAAGTATCTCCATCTAACACAAATAAATCATTTATATAACTTTTTACTAATGGATACTTCATATCATTATCTTTACTATATAGATAGCCAACACTTGATATCATTGGTAATTCTAACGTTTTAAATTCTTCACTTATGTTATTTAAATCTTTATAATATAAAACATCATTTGCACTTTCACTTGCAATTATAATTAAGTACTTATCAATAACAACTACTCTATCAACATTATCTATGTCAAAGGTTATATTTTTTACTCCGATATTATCTTCAAGTACTGCCTTATTATTCTTTTTATAAATATGATAAATTGTACCATCTTCTAGAGTGTAATTAAAATCATCATAACTATAATAATGGGTTTCAACTTGGGAAAACTCTTTTGTATCATAATTGGTACATACATAATAATCTTCTGTACTTGCTCCGAACAAACCAAATAAAATATTTGATATAAAGAAAAGTCCAATTAAAGCAAATATACCATTATTATATATTTTTGTTTTCTTTTCTTCAAAAACAGATGCTGAGTAAAGCAAATAAATTAAACTTAGTATAATTGAAGCTACCATACTTGCTGCTGTTATACTTATTGGTACATTGCTTGCATAACCACAATCTGTTGCAAGATTAACTTCACTAAGAAGTACAGAAAAATCATAGAAACTATGAAGAAAAATCATCGCCCATATATTGCGAGTTTTATAATACACCATGCCAAATAAAATACCTATCGCTGTTGTTTGCACAAATTGCATCATCGTTGTAAGTAAATCTTGACCAGCCAGTAAATTAGTTAAATGTACAGCACCAAATACTACCCCACTAATAATAATTGATATAAGTATTTCTTTTTTATTACTACTATATTTTTCTAAAAGTTCATTTTCAATTATACCTCTAAAAAATATTTCTTCAAATAAACCAATTAAAACAACATATATAACTAAACTCATTAAATTATTAACATTTACATCTGTACCAATTAATTCAGTGGCATTAGCAAGTGCTATAATAACTGATAAAACTAAAATTGGTAAACATAGTTTAATAGATTCTCCAAAATTAATTTTCTTTTCCTTAAATATATACCATTTTTTTCTAATTATTAGTAAAACTATAGCAAAAACAAATACTACAAATTCACTAACAGCATATATAATATACTTACCATTTAGTAAACTAGAATATAATTTTGATGCTATTACTCCCCCTAAAATTTTAGTAAATGCTTCAAAAATTACAAATATTAATGCTACTTTAGCTATAATTACCCAAATATTATTCTTCTTTTCTTCCATATTAACCTATATTAGACACATTAGTATATATTTGTGAAACATCTTCAATATCTTCTAGAATATTATAAAGTCTATCAAATATTTCTTTATCTTCACCTTCTAAAGTAATTTTATCTTTAGCATACATACCAACTTCATCTATTTCATAATCAACATTTGGCACTATTTTTTCTATTTCATCTTTAGCACTATTCATATCACTTGGATTTAAACTAACAGTTACATAGCCATCTTCTTTTTCAATATCAACTATTTCAATACCTGCGTTAAGTAGCACTTCAAGTATCTCATCATCATTTTCATATTTAAATGAAATAATACCTAAATGGTCATAATTATATGATACTGAATTAGTAACCCCTAAAGATTTATTAACTTTATTAAAGGCAGCTCTAATCATACCAACTGTTCTATTAACATTATCTGTTAAACATTTAATAATTAAGGTACTTGCACCAGGTCCAAAACCTTCATAAACTACTTCATGATATTCATCTTGTCCTACACCTTTAGCTTTATCAATTGCTCTTGTAATAATATCTGATGGAACTTGATTTTTCTTAGCTTTATCAATTAATCTCTTTAAAGTTACATTTGCTTCTGGATTTGGACTTCCTTTCTTCGCTGCTAAATATATTTCTTTAGCAAATGTTGTATAAACTTTTCCTTTTGCTGCTCCTGTTTTTTGTATACTTGCTTTTCTTACTTCATAAGCTCTTCCCATAAATAAATTCCTCCCTTAAACATTCATATTTTTTACAAACTTATAAACTCCATAATCTTTATCTACATATCTTATTCTCTTTATTACATCTTTTGCTTTATAAATATTAAAATATGTAAAATTTTCTTTTTTCATCACAAATTCTAGTGCCTTAATAACAAGTCTTTTAGCATTTTTAGTACCAAAAAACTTCATCATTTCCTCTTTATCCTTACTATTTACACTTTTAAGTAAATATTCATAATACCAAAGCCCTCTTTTTTTAAAGATATACTTTTTACCATCAAATTCTTTTAATACTCTTAAAGCGTCATAATATCCCATTTTTATATTATTTCTAATATCATTTTTCTTAAAATCAAGTATGCTACCAAGTTTTCTAGATGGTTTAATAACTACTATTTTCTTTCTATCACTATATGGTCTTCTTAATCCTATAGCTTGTAAATCAATGACATATACTTTATCATAACCTTTTTCAAGCAAACTATTCGCTGGTATATAATCATGAAAACCACCATCTAAGTAATAACTATCATCAATCATCTTTTCAAACTTAAATATTGGTAAAAAACAAGATGCTATTAAATAATCATTAAGTTTATTCTTAGGTATTTCTTCTTTAAATAAATATTTTGGTTTAAAATCATTAAATCTTACTGTAACTAAACCAAAATCTTTATTACTATAATATAAATCTTTACCTATATTAAATTCTTCAAGCTTTTTTCTTAAATTAATAGTGCTTATTCCTTTATTTAAAACAATACTTTTAATATTATTAAGTATTTCATTAAGCATTTCTAAATCATAATCATTATTATTACTTTTATTTACTAATTTTTCACTAAATCCAAGTATTTTTCCTAAATCATCATTATACCAAAAATCATATAATTCTCTAAATCTTCCACTAGCACACATTGCTGCATTAAATGAACCAATACTTGTGCCAACAAAACCATCTACTTTAACATGAGCATCTAAAAAAGCTTTATAAGCTCCAACCTGATAGGCGCCTCTTAGACCTCCCCCAGAAAATGCTATCCCTCTTTTCATTTTTTATTCACCAAGAAACTTCCTAGCATTTTTTGAAATCTTCTTCCTTTATTTTTAGATTTTAATCTACTATAATAAGCGTTTATATAGTCATTTCTATAATGCAACAATTCTTCAAGTTCATCTCTATCTGTACATACTGGACTATAATAATCTTTTTCTAAAAACAATCTACTTAATACATATTTAAAACTTAAACCATTTATTTCAAGTAATTTATCTAATAAATCTCCATATTTAATAGTTTCACTACCTGCCAAATCAAATGTTTTCTTATTTAGCTCATTACTATGCTTTATTCCTTTTACAAAAGCATAAGCACAATCTTCTTTAGTTATTACATCCATTATATCATCTCTATTTCCATGATACATAAAGGTTTCTTCTAAAGGATTAGATAAAACTAAAGGTATTCTATATATTGTATAATTTTTTAATTTTTCTTTAACTAATTTTTCACATTCTATCTTAGCATTTTCAAAATAATCATATTCATCTAATTTTAGCTTACTTTTAACACTTGGATTTTCTATATGTTTATATACACTCGTAGATGATGCTAAAAACAAATGGCATTTTGGATTATAATAACTAATTGCGCGAACAATATTTTCGCACCCTCCATAGTCTATGGCCATTGCTAAACCTTTTTTCATGTTTGCAAGTGGTGGCATTGCACTAGCTAAATAAATAATATAATCTTGGTCTTTAACTAATGCTTCCATTAAAACTCTATCTGTTACATCCCCATATAGGATATTAACTCTTTTTCTAAATCTTTTTAATCTTTTAAATACTTCTTTGTTTTTTAAATCTAATATAGTTATTTCATATTTTCCTTCACTAAGTAAATATTTAACAATATGAACACCGATGCTACCTGCAGCACCAACAACTAGTATTTTTTTCATATGTCCACCTCTTATATACAATTAATTATAATTAATATTATTATACCTATTATTATACCATAAATAGTTTCTTTTTTATGTATTTCTTCATAAACTTCTTTTAAAAGTTCAAATAATAGAATATGAAGAAGCATTCCACATGTAAGGGATAAAATAATAATTTCTAAGTTTTTGCTTAAACTTCCAAATATGCTAAAGATTAAACCACCAATAAATCCGGATAAAACAAGTAATATAACGAGTGCTATATTTTTCTTATTTTTAAGTGAAGGAGCTATTTGAAAACCAAATGGTAAATTATGAAGTCCTATACCTGTTAACATTATTAACCCACTTTTTATATTACTTGTGGATACTCCATATAACGCCATGCCTTCGATTACATTATGAAGTAATAGAGCAATTATTGTTATAAGGCTAACGTGTTCCATGTGTTCTATATGTTCTTTTTTTTCTTCATCGTTTTCGTGGTGCTCATGTTCATGATGAGGAAGCAATTTATCGATAAAGATTAATGCAAGTAAACCAATACCTATAAAAAGTATTGACCATAAATTACCAACTTCAATTATTTCAGGTACTAAATCAAATGAAATAAGTCCAATTATAACCACACAAGCACAGGCGATTGACATTCTAGAAAATGCCACTTTATTAGAAATATATTTATATACAATTATGCCAATCAAAAAAAATAAACCACTGAAAAACGTTAATAACAAAGCCATATTTAATTCCTCTTTTCTGTATGTATTTTACCAAAATTATTGTACATAATCAAGAAGTTTTACAAATTAGTTGTTTAACAAATACTTAAATTTCTACAATATATTTAGGCTAACTAAATTTTTTCTTTCAGTTACCACCAACAAAAAAAGGACCGAAGTCCTATTTTATTGTTTAATTATTGACATTTAACTTTACTAAAAGATAATACAGCTGCAAAATTCTTATTAGTATTTCCGTTTTGATCAGCATCTAAGTTAACTAATGTTACTTTAGTTTGCCAACTATTAGTTTTTTCAGCGCCAGCATCTGCAATAATTTTATGAACATTTCCGCTATCGCCAGGAATTTCTATTGTTGGTGTTCCAGTTGTAATATCCCAACCATTAAGTGTAACGCCTTTACCATCAACTACTGAAGTATAAGTTAAACCTGTGATACCTGTAGTGATTTCTTTAGCATCTTTAGTAATGTTTAACAATAATTCTGCTTTGTTATCTTCTGTAGTATATTCAAAAGTATTAGCATTAACTTTGATAGTTACAGTATAACAAAAAGTTCTTTCAAGTTCTTCCGGAATTGTTTCTGTTCCTTCACTATCGGTTATTTTACCTGGAGCTGTCCATTTAACTGTACCAGTTGATGTTCCTTCACGGTTTCCAGCACCTTTAGCAAATGTTGTTGCATCAGCATAAATCGTCATGTCATTTATTGTTCCAAAGTCGGCAGATGCAGCTGAACCTGTAGCAACGTTAATATTTGCATCAACAGCAGCTCCTCCCTGAGCAGTGAAATATGCAAATGTAGCACCAACAACTGCAACTAGTAATGTTGCAATAGCGATTACTGTTAGTAGAATTGTATTTTTCTTAGTATCCATATTCTTATCTCCTCTCTATTTTAATATTATCATTTTATGTTACAAAAATCAATCATTTTATAACAATTTTTGATAAATTTTGAATAAAAAAAAGGACCGAGGTCCTATTTTATTTTTGTTATGCAGCTGGGCAAGTTGCTTTTTCAAATCTTAAAGTAGCTGCAAAATTCTTATTAGTATTCTTGTTTTGATCAGCATCTAAGTTTACTAGTGTAACTGTAGTAGTCCATGCATTTGTTTCTGTAGCACCTGCATCAGCAACAATCTTATGAATATTTCCGTTATCGCCAGGAATTTTGATTGTTGGAGTACCAGTTGTAATATCCCAACCTTTTAGAGCTGTTCCAGAACCATCAGTTACAGTAGCATAAGTTAATTCAGCAATTCCTTCAGTAATTTCTTTACCGCCTTTAGTAACATTTAACAATAATTCAGCTGTATTACCTGCTTGAGAATATTCAAAAGTATTTGCACTAACTGTAATAGTTACAGTGTAACAGAAACTTCTTTCAGCTTCACTTGGAGCTTCTTGTCCAGTTACTTGTCCTGGAGCAGTCCAACTAACTGTACCTTTTGAAGTACCGGTTGCATTTCCTTTACCACTTGCAAATGTTGATGCATCAGCATAAATCACCATGTTATTTACTGTACCGAAATCGGCAGAAGCTGAAGTACCAGTTGCAACGTTAATGTTTGCATCAACAGCAGCTCCTCCTTGAGCAGTGAAGTATGCAAATGTAGCACCAACAACTGCAACTAATAATGTTGCAACAGCGATTACTGTTAAAAGAATGGTATTCTTTCTATTTTCCATTTTTCTATCTCCTCTCTACTTTAATAATAGCATTTTACATTTCAAAAATCAACCCTTAAGTAGAAATTTTTCCAAAAAATTTTTCACTTTATTTTCACATGTCATTTTTTTGTAAATTCAACTTTATTATAAACTCATTGTAAAAGTTTTATTTGTTGTATCTAAAACTATTTTTACACCTGTAATGTTTGTTATTCCGCCTCCAACAAATTTATAAGTTGGATATAAACCTCCACTTGAAATAGTTGCAGCACTACTATAAGTGTCAATATTGTTTTTCTTAATTATTTTGCTTATAGTGGTTCCATAATTATTTGCAACTGTATATATGTTGCTTCCACTAAAGGTATTTCCTAAACTTGTTAAACTATTACTTGTTCCTTCTTCAACAGTTAAATTGCCACTATAAACTTCATTATTGTAAGTTATATCTAAGTTATAAGTACCTGGATAAATGCCTGCTAAGCTAAATGCCCCTGCTGTAGTTGTGGTACTTGTTACTGAACCATTTTGCAAATTTACTACTGCTCCACTTAAATTATTTGTTCCATTTGTTACTGTTCCGTTTAGTGTATAATTCATTTTAGCGTTTTCTACTTCTGCTACAATTTCAGCATTAACATAAAAGTATGAATAACTAGCTGCAGCTATAGCTTTATCACTTAACCACATTTTAATTCTATATGTTTTTGTAGAATTAGAACTAGATGTACTACCTAAAGTATCAAATAAAATTGCATATCTGTTATTTCTACTATCGGAATTGTCTATTTTATAAATTGGTAAATCAGTAACATTAAGTGGTCCAGCAATTAACGTATCAGCCGTACCTGCTCCATTGTATTCATACACTGCAAATCTAACATAATCAAGTGGTGTCAACATATCTGTGTCTTTATAGCCAGTTCTTGATGTAAAATTTTCTATATCATAGCCAATATTCATAACATAAGTTGAATCTAATGTACCTGTATTTTGAATGTAAATGACACTCACATCATTTTGGTTCATACCTTCACTATCTGACATTGGTGTTAAGCTATTATTTCTTTGAATTGCTGCAGTTTCACTACCATATGAAACTTTTAATGTACCAGTTGTAATACTTTGGTTTGTATTGTTAGTTTTAACCGAAAAGAATGATGCATAGCTAAAGCCAATCGATGCAACTGTTAAACAAAATACACAAACCGCAATTATAAAATTTTTATTTTTGACAAATTTATTAACTTTTTCCCAATTTATTTTTTTCACTTACTATCACCTAATATTATAATACCACAAAATATTTTCAAATAAAAGCAAAAGTTAGTTTTTATCTAACTTTTGTCTTTTTTGTTTTTAAATATTTATCTAAGCCTCTGAAACCTTGATTTTCATAATCAAAATCTTTAATTATTTCATAGTTTGTATTACCATTTTTATCTAAATACTCTTTAACCATTTCTTCTGTAATATTATTATAGTTTATTTTAGCTGTAATTCTTGCTAAAAACTCTTTACTAAAACTATTTTGATAATTACTTTTGCCTTTCATAAATCCTATTTTTTGATTTACTTCAGCATTACTTGTCATAAAAATATATGTATTTTTAAAATCTATTTTTTCTCCCTTAGAGTTGGTTACATACCCTTCATCTAAAATTTGCAAAAATAAATTAATAACATTTGGATGGGCTTTTTCTAGTTCATCTAGTAAAATAATAGAATGTGGGTTCATACGTACTTTTTCAAATACATTTTCATCGTCATAACCAACATAACCTGCGCTAGCACCAATTAATCTAGTTATAGACACGCTTTCGTTATATTCACTTAAATCTAGTCTTATTAAAGGAATATCTAGGTATTTAGCTATTTCTTTGACAGTTTTAGTTTTACCTACTCCTGTTGAACCTGTTAGTAAAATAGATACTGGTAAATCTTCTTCTTTTTGTCTTAAAGCATTTATTATTTCTTTAACTACATTATTTTGACCAATTATATTATTTAGTAAATAATTTTGTAAATCTTCAAAGTCATTTTCAATAAATGGTATATTATTTTTTCTTTCTAATACTACTTTTATATCTTTTTCTGTTATTTTATTTGGCATATTTTCTTGTTTTTCTATTTTTTCTTGTAGTTTTATTTCCATACTTCGATATTTTAATGCTTCATCAAAATTATTTTTCTTTACCATGCTTTCTTTCTTTTTAACAATATTAAGTATTTTATCTTTTAACTTACTTATATCTTTTTCTTTGGTACTTTCTACTTCTTTCATAGCACATACACTATCAAGTAAATCTATTGATTTATCTGGATTAAATCTGTCTAAAATATATTTATCTGTTAATGATACTATATTCTTTATATTTTCTTCGGTTATTTTTATATTATAGTGTTTTTCAAAAGATGGTCTTATTTTGGATAATATGTTTTCTGTTTCTTTAATAGTTGGTTCATTTATTTTTATTATTTCAAATCTTCTTGATAAAGCTTTATCTTTGGCTATAAATTTATTGTATTCATTTGTTGTTGTTGCTCCGATTATTTTTACTTTTCCACGTGCTAAATATGGTTTTAGAATATCACTTGCATTTATTGCTCCTTCTGCTCCACCAGCATTTGCCATTGTATGTATTTCATCAATGAATAAAATTATTTCAGGATTTTCTTCAATTTCTTTAATAACTTTATTTAGTTTTTCTTCAAATTCACCACGATATTTAGTTCCTGCAACAAGTGAAGACATTTCAAGTGATACTATTTTTTTATCCTTTAATTTATTTGGAACACTTCCATTTTTAATTTTTCTTGCTAGTTCTTCAATTATGGCACTTTTACCCACTCCGGCAGGTCCTATTAATAAAGGATTATTTTTATTTTTACGAAGCAAAGTTTCTATAATTAAGTTTAATTCTTTTTCACGACCTACTAAAATATCATCACTGTTTATCTCTAACATATCTTTACCTATATTATACAGTTCTAATTTAGTATTACCCTTTTTGTGTTTCTTTTTTATTTCATCATAAAGTTTATCAATATCAATTCCCATGCTAATAATAATTCTAATTGCTATTCCTTCTCCTTCTTCTAAAATTGCTTCTAGAAGATGCATTGGTTCCATTATTTTATTTTTGGATATTTCATCTGCTGTTTTTATTACCCTTTTTAAAAGTGGTGTGTAAATGCAAGTACATTTTTTATTTTCACTTGTACCAACTACTAAGAGAAGTTCATCTAAAAAGTCATCATAACTTAAATCGTATTTTAATAATGTTTTCTTTATTTTGTCATCATTATTTATCAAACTTAATAGTAAATGTTCTGTTCCTATATAAGGATGATTCAAATCAATTGCTATTTTTTCTGCA
>OLHG01002145.1_pt1 | contig 10963 bp, 10 predicted proteins | sample 1605971 | NCBI WGS metagenome assembly OLHG01 (sample SAMN03283289) | human gut metagenome | biome: human-associated habitat; material: feces | host: Homo sapiens | place: Peru | collected 2012 | reverse complement strand
CATGGGGTATATTGCGGATACTACGGGCAGTATGGCGATTGCATTTCTCATACCGCTGGTATGTTATGGGGTGATTGGAGGGTATGCTGCTATGCCGAGATGCTCTTCTCCTGGTGTCAAAAGAGATTAAAAGATTAACATATGGGCGAAAGGCTCCCTTCCCCTTTTTATCATAAGCTACTTTTAGAGGATGAGGGTGTAGCCCTTTACTATAAGACTAATGTTGATCTACTATGGGAAAACGAAAAAACAACGACAAATTCATCATGGAAAATGAGAGATAAGTTTTTTCAAACGTATAATAGCAAATGATTAAAGGTTAATAAATGAGAAATATAGAAAGTCTTAAATCATATATATCACTTGCAATAGCAGTGATATCTTTGGCTTTGTCATTACATATTGAATACACATATTCTAAAAGGTATGTAGAGCAACAACAGATAGATGCTGTTATGGAATTGGTGGACTCTATTGCCCATAAACCTATAAACTATGTATTATGTGCAAAGACTCGCTCTGGTTACATTACGAAATATGAAAACCGAAATTTGTTTGAATTCTCCGATACTGTAAAATATCAAGGTACCAATTATCCTATTGTTTTTCGTAATAAAGATTGGTATTTTTCGTTCAATAGATTTCGTTACAATCCCCTAATACCCACTCCTATTGCTAATGTATTGAAAGAATATGATGGAGAATATGAATCTTGCAACTTTGATATAGATAAACATCAGATTTATATAGGCATGGGTGATGATTTGTATGCGTTACGTACAGATTTTATTTCAGCAAAAGAACATTTTGGGTATAACCAATATGTCTACTATAGAAAAGATGCACCAGCATTTAAAAATGTGCAAAGTTTAATAATGACAAATCTTAAATTACGAAAAACTATTGCAAAATGGCTGAAAAGCAAAAGATTGGACGACATTAATTTGGGTGAATAATAATTTTGTTCGATAGAACAATAAAAAGTTGATAAAAACTGAATTTATGGGAAGAGTAAAGCAATTAATGATGGAAATGGAGGAACATGATTACACTGGTTTCTCCGAAGGTGAAAAATATGTATGCACCCATCATTTTGATGACAAATACTTGAATCAATATATTCAAGAGAATAGTGAGGATGGTATATGTTCTTATTGTCATAGAAAAGGACGTGTCATAGATATGAGCGCATTAGCTGACCATATAGGAATGAGAATATCAATATTTTTCAATGATGTTGATTCTGAAGGACTACCATTGGCTAGTTCATATTACGATGACGACAAAGAGGAAATACCAGGTATTAAGCGAGTTGGATGCTTTGCTGTCCCTGAAAAAATAGAAGTTTATGAAGATACATCGGAAATGATGGAAGACTTGGGACTTCATACAGAGTGCGAGGAATTGAATGAAGATATGGATCATCTTTTTGAAGACAACATGTGGGTAAAGAAAGATCCTTTTGAACTATGGTGGAATGAGGAAATGGAATTGCAGTGGAAAAGATTTGCCGATATGGTCAAACATTCAAGGCGATTTACGTTTTTGGCGATGCCTAAAGTAAATGGTTCTGAAAATATTCTTGAAGAATTGAATGAGGTCATCCTGCATACTGATGGTGTTCTTCATCAAATACCTATAGGAACAACATTGTATCGGACTCGTAGTCTCGATAAGGCACTTGACAACTCTTTCGGTTTTAAAGACATTACTTCTGCTCCTAATGCTTCTGCTGGTCAATGTCGTATGAGTCCTGCTGGCGTATCTATGTTTTACGGTGCGTTTGATAAGGAAACAGCTATATCCGAAAGTATAAAGTCGACAGTTGAGAAAGTATTGGTCATTGGAGAGTTCAAAACAATACGAGAACTTACTGTGGTTGATTTGACTGCACTGCCAACAGATGTTTCGATATGGATGGACAAATGGGAAGGAATTGCCTTCCTGAAATCATTTCATAAGGATATTACCCAACCTCTTCTGAAAGAAGCAAAAGAGGCAATAGAATACGTACCGTCACAGATATTCACGGAATATTTGAGGTGGATGTTTACTGACAAACAAGGAAGACATGTTGATGGCTTGGTATATAAAAGTTGTAAGACTAAAAAGGCAAATGTTGTCTTGTTTTGCAACAATGAAAAAAGTCGTGAATGGGTAAAGTAGGATAGTTTTTCTGGGGAAAAGTAAACAATGAAAAAAGTTATTATGAAATACAAGAAAAGTGAATTGGATTTATTTCTTCAAGAGCGAATTAGAGAGAATAAAGAGGAACTTTGTCGTAATCTTGACGCAACGCTTCAATATGAACAAAATTGCTTAGAAGAAATAGTCAAAGGTATAAAACATTGTAAAAGCAATATTGAAAATTGCAATAAAGTATTGGAAAAAGCTTCCATTTCTAATATGGCTGTTTGGTGTGCCAAGAAAGAAGTTTTCAAAGATAATCTTGCTATTTGGAACACCTTAGGACATATCCAAATGGCGAGTATCGAGATGAAGAGATATACAAAAGTACTGTCTTCTGATAATGATGATTGGGCAAAACATGATGCTATCAAATCTGCCTATACTTCCATTTATGAGACTTCAAAGAAGTTAGTTGACAGCACTGGGAAGCTAATGAAATTCATAAACTATGAGTTTCCAAATTATGAATTCTCTTCATTCAAAGAGGTTAGAAAAGAACTGACTAAGTTTAGAGAAGACAATAAAGATGCTCTTACGAACGTAAGAAACACGATAGATGCCCATCGAGATGAAGACATCTGTATGCAAATAGAAACTGCGGAGAATTTGCATTTGTCAGATGCTGTCAAGCTGATACTGGATTATGGGCGCATTGTTAATGAACTTGGGACGGTTGTAAGTCCCATGAAACGATTGGGAATCTTGCAATTGAAATCAGTTTTTGGAAAAACTAAGAATTAAATTGATTTGAAAACTTCTTTCAAATATTTGCTTAATAAAAAACTTGATTGTCATGATTCAAATTCTTATAGTAATCTTCTTATTTTTATGTATTTTAGCAGTTCTCTATCTGTCAAAACCAAAATGGTTGGAAAAAAGAATGCCGTGGATATGGGAACATATAGGGTCGCCTATTTTTCGATATTATTTTACAACAACTGTTAGGAAAATAACGATTATATATTTTTCCACGTTTGGTGCGATTGCTGCTGCCAACCCGATTTTAAAATTATGTTTTAAGATAAATTGGAATACTAAAAACGGAGATATTTGGGCAAGCCTTGATTGGGGGAATGATTGGATAGATATTACTTGCGTTATATTAGCATTACTACTTACTTTTGCTTATTGCATTTACATTCTGTATGAAAGGAAAAAATTACAAATTCCTTCTGATGAGACCTTGTCTAGTATTAAAAATATAGCAGAGTCAAACGGTAGGAAGCTTGAGGCTGCACTTAATAGATTGTCAAATACAAGTATTACAAAGTCGCTTATTCCTCAATTACAAGATTCTATAAAATCACTTCATATAAAGACTGCTGATGGCATATTGGAAAAATTGAAGGTGTTGGTCTTGCAAGAGAAGTTTGTGGATTTTCCTCTATTGATGCAATTGGAATACAATATCGGAAGATGTATGCGATATGCTGATGAGAAAAAAGCATTGGCTGCTTTTAATAATGCTTATCAGGCAATGGAGAAGGCGAAGTTGTTTGATCAAGATGTAGCCATAGCAAAAATATTTTGTTTTTGTAAAAATGGTGAGTATGATAAGACATTTGCAATTATTGAACAACTTAAAGAACGTAATTGCAATAGCATTTGGACAATAATTCCGACGATTCTGTCATCGGAAAATCCTTTTGATACTTATGATAATCAACCTGTAGAATTAAAAGCCAATCAAGAATTACTTGCCAATCTTTTGTTATTAGATGAAGGTAAGCATTTTAATCCTGAAAAATTGGATTTTGAGAATTTTTTTCTTGTAGAATTGAAAGAACTTACCTTGGATAACATACCTCTTTGGGCTTTGCATTTTAGTGTGTTACAGACTCGTTTCCTAAATGAATGGATGATTGGGCCCGAAGGAAAAAACAAGAAAGAGGTCAAAGTGTCTAAAGAATTATATGATGAAACAGAGAAGTATCTACGATTGCAGGCTAAGACAGAGCTTGGAAAGATATTTCCTGATATAGACTTTATTCATGCATGGGTAGCATATATTCATGACCATAGTCCTCTTTGGATAGATAAAATAAAAAGTTATTCTTACTCTCCTCAAAATAAGGATTTATATTTTATTGCAGTAGCTTCAATGCTTGTATCTGAAAATAAAATGAAAGAGGCTGTAGATTTTCTTGGAAATTCAGAGAAAGCAGTAAGTTTGAACATTTTAGGGTATAGATTAAAATTTGCATTTCAATTAGGGCAAACTGAAACGATTAAGGAAATCTTCTCTCTTGTAATATCGGCTAACGAACACATAGAAGATAATTTATTAGCAAATCTTCTATCTTGTATCCAGTATTATAATTCTGCTGTTTTTGATTTTGTTCCGAAACTCCATTTCGAGGATGACGTAAAGAAAAGATGCGTGGTTGCTGTAGCTTTATTCTTTGCTGAAAAAAATGTTGATATGGACTATCTGAATAAGCATATTAATGAAATCCCTAATATACTGAAGCCTTATGTAGCCATGATTTTCGAGAAGTATGTTGGAGTAGATTCTGCGATTAATATCATAGAGCCTATTGTGGATTATCATTATTTCGACATTCGAGCTTTCATTTATTTTAATCTTTTACGTAAGGAACAACGCTATGGAACAAAATTATATGATTTTTGTGAAAAGGTGAGGAAAAATGGAAGCCAAACAGAAGAAACTTTACTCTGTGAACTCCAGATGGCAGAAAAATTGGAAGATTTTGGCAAGGCTCTTGAAATAACCACGATGATGATGAATAACTCAAAACGAACAGGGGTGTTTGTAGAACATCATCTCATGGCTCTATATAAGAACAAAAAGAAGGATGATATTGCACAATTTTATCCTCATCTCAAAGAATATGTTTTTGATAATGTAAATTCTATCAAAAATATATTTAATGTCTATTTGTTGGTAGACATGTATGTTGAGGCACTGGACTTTCTATATTCACAGGTAGAAGTTGGCATTTCTCAGGAACTTCGTGATTTCTATTATCAAGCGTCAATGAACAAGGAAATTGGCAACTTAGTACATAAGCAGTATGATGTTATTGAAACAGGAAGCTATGTAATGGTTGATATTGATGGGCAAAAAGATTATTTGGAAATCTTACTTTGTTCACAATATGACATTCTGATAGGGAAAAGACCAGGTGATAGTATTGATATTGAATTATTTAATCATTTGCAGCATGTAGAGGTGTTGGCGATATTTAATAAATACCACAAGCTCTATATGGAAATAATGAAAGAGATACATGAGCATAAAAGCAAATCTATACGTTCATTTACAATTGAAGATTTAGAAAGCGGCGATGGTATTTTGGCGAATTTGGGAAAATTGTCAGGAACTGACGAGGACTATAAAAAAGCATGGAATGAAGCTGTTGAAAAATATAAAAATGGAGAAACTACATTATATAGACTAGTTGAGGAATCATCATTGGTGGCTAATTTGTATAATAAAATTTTTGGTGATTTTATAATATGTTCTTTGCCAAGAAATATCATTATGGCAAAGTTGCAGAACTCTAAAATTGATATTGCAAGTTTGCAGCCTGTGTTGGATTTTAGTGGTTTGATTCTTATGCAGGAATTATCTGTTAGATTTAATCTAAAATTCACAAATAAATTTATACTTCCTAAATCCATTGAAACTGCTATACAAAATACTCTGTCTGCGGAGAAGAAAGGAATTCCTTCTTTTATAGAACCAAAAGTATTAGCCAATTTGACGATAGAAACAAGTAATGGTAAACTTGAAGAATCACCATTTGTTTCTAAATTAAGATCATTATTAGAATGGGTAACGTTAAATTGTTCTGTAGAAAGCAATAAAGAAATATTGAATCATGATACCAAAGATATTGTTAGTGTTACACACCGAATGTTTTTAGATTCAACGATGCTTACACTAAATAAAAATAGGGTGTTAATTTCTGAGGATTGGGTTATGTCAATAATGACATATTGTCCCAACAACTTCTGCGCTATGTCTGTAACAAATTGGCTTGCTTTAACAAGAACAGATTCCCTACAAGAAATAGATGACTATATTTTCGGATTAAAATATTTAGGATGTGAAATAACAAGTGACCACATCTTTAAAATTCCATTTTTGGATGCGACAACAAAAAAGCAAGTTTTGCCAGTTTTAATTGAAAATATTGAACGTTTCAAACCAGTTTCTGCAGTGGAAGAAGCGACAATAAGACTTATTGATGGTAGAATATTTACTCCAGACATTACGAATTTTGTATTGAGCATTTTTATTGCTTTGTTTAAAGATATGGAGTATGTTCAGGCAATTCGGTTAAAGGTACAACTTCAGAGAAGTCATGGTAATGAAATGTACAGACAGCTTTTGGAAGATGCTTATAAAATTACACATCCATTGATTTTATAAGATATAGAGAATCGACATAAAATTATGAACACAAATACGGATTTTAACAAGATAGATAAAGTACTCTCGAAAATATCAGGCAAGGAGATGAAAGGCTTTGTTCGTCAGTATGCAGCCACGCATGAGGACTTCGCTACGGCTTTGGTTGAAAGGTATTGGAAGCCGGAGCGTGGTAACTATAAGGAACAGGTGGAGGCTTGCTTTGCCCATGCTGGTGTGTTGGGCGTGCGATTCGGACAACCGCAATTGGACTGGAGGAAGATAGAGCAAGACCTGGCTGCTATGCTGAGGAAAGCCAAGAGTATGAAGAAGAAAGGTAACCTGATTGATGCTGCCTTGATTGCTGGATATGTGATGACCATCACTTGCCGAGAGTTCAAGCACGACCATTTGGCTTATACTCCTGCCAGATATGATGTTTGGGCAGAAGAAAACAAGGTATTGAAGGACATTGTCACCCAGTCGGCAGACATGGTGAGGGAGTTGCTGATCAATAGTGATGAGATAGAGGAGGATTCTCGCTTGGGTATGCTTGGGGAGATTGCTGAGCAATGTGAGGAAATTGGAGACAACTATTTCATGCGCTTTGAGTGGTTTGTGGATGAGGCAATGCCGTTGCTTTGCGGTGATGATGAAAAGGCGTATCTGGCTCATATCAGCAAGCGACTGAAAAACTAGAAAGAGAAATATTTTCATTATCGCTATTACATCCAAAAGGCTGATTACTGGGTAGCGCATGGGAAACGTGCAAAGGCAGAGAAGCTGATGTTAGAGAAACGGGATGACGAGAATATCCGTGACCATTATATCGACAGCCTCATTGAATGGGGCGAGTATAAGAAAGCTGTTGAGGTGATAGACGATAACGAGGATGACTTTCACTCCTACTCCAAGAAATGGGAGGATAAAGTGGTGAAAGCATTGATACTATCAGGTGATAAGGATTGGCTGATAGAAGAATGCAAGAAACGATTTGTCGTCAGTGGCTATCGAATCAAATATTATGAGGCTCTGAAGGAGGTGATAGATAGAAATAAATGGCCTGCCTTCTTTGATGAGCTTTGGAAAATGCCCGATTGGGAGCATGACTATGAGGATGCAGAAGCCAAGATCCTCATCAAGGAGGAACGGTTGGACTTGCTCAAAGATATGTTTGTGCATAAGCATTGGAACCTGTGGGAACTTTATCCTGAATATATCAAGTACGTACCCAAGCAAGACCATGCCTTTGTGGGTGAGATACTATTCAAGGACATCAAGAGATTGGCTTTGCTCAAGGAGAAGTCAAAGGAATTCAACTGGCTGTTGGGACAAATAGAGCGCGTAATGAGAAAGTCTGCTGCCGTGGATAAGATAATCAAGAATGGTATCAAACAACTTATTGCGGATTATCCCGACAAATATTATTTCAAGAGTTATTTGGGAAGCATCCTGTAGTAATGTTTAGTGCTTATAGTGCTTATTTAGCAAAATGACAAGAGAAGAATTTGCAGAGAGTTGGCAGCATCAGTACGCTATTAAGGTTGTCGGGGCATCAAAGCCCTTCGCCATGTTGTGCGGGATGGGACCGCCGGGGGAATAGTAGTTTATAGCTTACAGTTTTTTGTAGTAATTTGCTGATGAGTTGCAGATTTCTTTCGATTTTCTTGGTGGTTTCGAGAAAAAAGTGTACTTTTGCGGTTAGATATTAATAAAATGAATTATTATGGCACAGGTAGCAACAATGAATCAAGCTCAATTGCAAATCCTCGATATGCTGTCATTTATCAAGACTCCTGAGGCTTTGCGAGATTTGAATAAGGTAATCTCCGATTATTTTGTTCAGATGGCTGATGCTGAATTAGATAGGATGTGGAATGAAGGAACCCTGAATGAAGAACGTATCGAGAGTTTCCGGCATCTCCATGAACGTACTCCATACAATAAACTTTCGCTTTAATTGATTCAGATAGAAATGCAGTTGTGGGGATATAATTGCTGCAAAAATGCCGTATTGACTTCTAAATTCTATAAATATCTTTAAATTAAGTGCTAAAATATCGGCTATTTTATATAAAATATCTATCTTTGCATTAACAAACAAAATAAGATTATGGCAGATTATCCATTCAAGCATATAGAACATGTAAATTACAAGAATACATTCTTGCAGAACGTTATGGTAGGTATCTCATTTAAAGATAAGTCTGAGTCCTTCTTTGATGAAACCTTTCGTAAGAAATTGTGTGCTTATCTGAAGAATATGTTTAATGTCGAGAACGGCGGAGAGCAGATAGATTTCAAAACAATGGGTTTTACATTAACGAATGAGGTAAATGATGTTGCTATGTCATTCCAAAATGGAAGATTGGAGGCTAAAATCGGCTGTAAGTCTTATTCTGGATTCGTGTCAGCCTTCAGTTCGGTTTTCGTTCAATTTAAATTGTTCCTTAAGAATGTGCTAGATGTAGAATCTGTAGAGGAACTATATGAGCGTAAGGTGAATATCTGGCAGTTTGAAAGTAAAGATCCATTGCGTTATGAAGATGTAGCTCCTAGTGTCTTTAGTCCTGAACTTAATGAACTGGAGACAAACTTGACCATTGACCCCAAAGTGGAAGATGTTATCCAAAAGAAGATTTTTTGGGATTTCTCTATAAGCGAGCAGCAATATCGCACAATCTTAAAAACTGCTTTTTTGAATAAAAAAGAGGGCTTCTACCATCTGATTCTAGATAGTGAGGTGATGGAAAAGAAAAAGCAGATTCTTGTGGATGACTTGGATGAGGATTTCGTTTCCATTAATGATGTGCTATTTGATGCGTATCATTGGGCAGTTAGCCCAAAGGTTATTGAGTTGATGAATAATGTTACGGAGGGATAGGTATGTTTTTTCAGATTTCACACAAAGCAAATAGCGTAGCGGAAGCTACTGATTTGTATCAGCCTTCTAAAAGTGGCAACTATAAAGCTGCCATTGGAGGTGTGGCGCTTATGTTGGTGTCGGCAAATCCTGCACCCACATTTGCGTTGGGAACAGTTGTCTCATCCTTTTCTCATATAAATCCCGTTAGGATAAATATGGAAGATCCTAAGGTTAATATGAATCAGCAATGCTTGGTTCTGCCATTACGTAATGATTTGCGCATAAGCAAGAATTATGATACTCTTAAAGAATCCTTTTGTATGCACTTCAGTGAAGATAAAAAGGAATCTGAAAAGTATTACCCTGTGTTTCTGGAAATAGCTAATTCGCTTAAAAGCCTATATATTAAGAAAGCGTTTGTAGATGTCAGCAAGAATAAGGGATTAGTAGACTTTTCTATAAATCTGGGAAATCATCTTGTTCTTACAATAGGAAAGAGATTAGAAGCGTTAACTGACGATTATGTAATGTTTACCTTATCTTATCAAGGTGAATTAGAAGTTGCAGATACGTTACCATTACCAGAATTGATCAAGCGCGTTAACAATATTCAAAAGGAATTAATGGAGAAGTAAATATGGTGGAAACTGTAGTGTATCCGATAGGGCTTGTCCCTTTGCCAGAGTATTTACAAATGATAGATCTTTCTTCTATCATAGATGCTTCGTGTCCGCTATTTGTTGGGCGACGTATGGAGGGATCTCCTCAAGGTTTTGTGGAGATAGATGATGACTTGTATTTGATTCCTGATGAAATAAGTCAAACTTTAACTGCCCATGTCCCGGATATGTCTATGAATATGTTGACAAACATATCGAGAGTGGATGATTTGAAATGGCAACAAATAAAGTCAGCGAGTGATAGTTGGGAAGGGAATGAAGTCAATGTCGATGATTTTAGAGATTGTGTATCAATAGTTTCTCCTTCTTATGCGATTATTTATAAGGCTAGCAATCTACATCATATTAATATTCCGTACAAGAAAAGTTTCAATTCTATGAAGGAATATCAGGAGGGCAAAAAATATGTGGATAATGTAGAGAAACTGATAGATAAAAACTTTCAGAAGAGTAACGAGTATGACTTTACTGCCATTTCTAAATTAGAGCATAAGCCAACTAATATGAATTATTGGCATGTGACTTTGGATATCTATGAGCCTGATAAAGATACTTTTTTAAAGAATAGTAAAGGTAAATATCGCAAGGATATTTGTGATTATGTAGTTGACACAATGTTAAAAAAGAACGTAAGACTACATATTGATGAGCCAGAACTTGATGAGAGGTTTTATAAAAAGTGAATTCTCATTATTGTATAAGTTATTCTAAAATCATCCCGTCCTTCTTTAATTTAAAGAAGGCTCCACCTCTCATCTCGGTCTTCTCCCCTCAGGGAAGAAGAGGAAACCGCTCCTCCTGTCGCTCTTAACCGCTGCGCTATAAGGTTGGCGGGGCATCAGAGCCCTC
>OLHG01002141.1_pt1 | contig 10984 bp, 17 predicted proteins | sample 1605971 | NCBI WGS metagenome assembly OLHG01 (sample SAMN03283289) | human gut metagenome | biome: human-associated habitat; material: feces | host: Homo sapiens | place: Peru | collected 2012 | reverse complement strand
ATACTATTTCCTGATTAAAATCTTAATTTTAATCAGGAAGGCATCGCCTGACGGCACTGCCTGTTTTGTGATTTATAAGGAAAGAAATCACAAAACAAATCTCATATGAACTCCATGCCCTTCAGGCAATTAAAATCTTTTAATTGGAGTTCAGTATGAATAATGGAAAAGGAGAAACTGATATGGTAATCGATACGCATATCCGGCCTGCTTTATTTGCGCCGATATGTCAGGACAAGCAGGCCTTCTCCAAGCGTTGTGATGAGATGAACTATCATCTCATGGGACCGGCGCCCATAGACCTGCTGAAAAAACAGTACGCACTGGCGGATATTTCTCATGTTTTTTTATTGCCTGAGGACTGCTCCGCTGAGACCGGAACTGCATCTATCTCCAATGAGGACGTTGTGAAGATCGTTGAATGTGATCCGGAATTCTTCTGGGGATTTGCCAGTGTTGACCCACGGAAAGAAGATGCCGCCCAAGCACTCTTGGCAGCATTTACGCAGCAGGGACTTGTTGGACTGTATATCAATACAGCCAGATTGCACATGTATCCTGATGACCCGTCGTTGATTGCACTGTATGAAGTCTGTAAAGAACTGGATAAGCCTATCGTATTCCAGGCGGGTTTATGCCTGGAGCGGGATGCGCTTGCAAAGTATTGCAGACCGGCGGACTTTGAGCCTGTAATTCATGCTTACCCAACCGTCAACATGTGCCTTGCCCATGTGGGATGGCCCTGGGTGCAGGAAACTGCGGCGCTTATGATCAAATATCCCAACCTTTACGCCAATACAGCGCTGATGAATTTTGATGGTCCTTACCAGATTTACCGAAAAGTATTCCTGGAAGACATGGGGCAGTATTGGGTAGAGCATAACCTGGCAGATCAGCTGATGTACGGATCCGATAGCCCGAGAATTCGCCCGGTACGAGCGAAACGGGGACTGGACAGCCTGGGCTTTTCAAAGGAGACCATGGATAAAATCTGCTGGCGCAATGCACTGAGATTCCTGAAAAGGGAGGGTTGAATTATGAAATACTTCCTGAAAGAGGAACTGATTTGCGCGGATAAAGAGTTCCAGATTATGAAAATTACAGATAAAGTAACCTTGGCTGTATCAGAAAGCGGCGTGATAAACGGAATTGGCTATGTCATAACGGAGCACACTACCACCGGTATTACCATCAATGAGAGCCTGCCCTGTGTGGAGAAGGACCTGATGGAAGCAATGGATCGCCTGGCGCCCGAGGATTACCCATATCATCATAACCACTATCTGCGCAGCTATGGAACCATAGGCGGTAATACGCCGGGGCATATCAAGTCCATGCTGACCGGCAACCACTGTGTTTTCCCGGTGATTGCGGGAAAGGCGAAGCTGGGAAGCGCTGCGGACATTTATTTCTGTGAGTATGACGGAATCAAAAACAGAAAATACATGATTTATGTTGTGGGGGAGTGAGCATGAAGAAAACCATAGCAATGGCAGATAACTGTATTGACGTGTATTACAAACTGGATCGGTATTATCTCACCGGAAACAGCATCGACTTTGCTTTCAACTATAAGCAGCTGGGCGGAGATGTCACCGAGATGACGATCCTGGGCAATGATGTATTTGCAGCTGCGTTGGAAGAACGTCTGAAGGAGCGCCAGATTCCCTTGCGTGTACTCAAGCGCGTTGACCGCCCCACCGGAATGGCAACGATGGATATCGTAGACGGAGACAAAAAACACCTGCATTTTGAGGGCAATGCGATGGAAGAAATCGAATTGTCTGAGGAAGACTTGGAATTTATCCGGGATTTTGATATCGTATACTGCGAGCGCTGGGCGAAAATGGGACGCTATATTGCAGACGTCAAGCGCAGCGGTCAGATTTGGGTGTATGACTTCTCCAAACGACTGGAGCTGCCAACCAATGATGAGTTGCTCCCGTATTTGGATTACGCTTTCTTTTCTTATGACCAGGATGATGACTACATCCGCGACTTTATGAAGAGGACCCAAGCCAAGGGAGCCGGATGTGTCATTGCCATGCTGGGAGAGCATGGCAGTCTGGCCTATGATGGCACCGCTTTCTACGAGCTGGATGCCGAAAAGGTGACAATCGTAAATACTGTAGGCGCAGGCGACAGTTATATTGCCGCTTTTACATATGGTCTGAGTTTGGGGGAGGATATCCCCACCTGTATGCGCCGAGGAAAAGCACAGGCAACTCAGATTATCCAGCAGTTCAATCCTTATTTCTAAACTTTTATTTTGGAGGAAAGAAACATGACTTACAAGGCAAACGACATTAAGGAGATTATCGCAAAGATTCTGGCAGACAAGAAGGACGAGGGCGGAGTCAAGTCTCTGTACTATGTTGGCTGCGGCGGCTCCTGGGGCGCTCTCTACAGCGCAAAGACTTTCATGGAGCGTGAGAGCGCCGACATCAAGTGTGCACTGATCAGCTCCAATGAGTTCGTACATGCGACCCCCAAGGACTTCGGCAAGAACTCTATCATCTGCCTGTCCTGCCATAAGGGCAATACCCCTGAGACCATTGCCGCTGCAAAGCTGGGCAAGGAAATGGGCGCTGCTGTAATCATTCTGACCTGGCTGGAGCAGTCTGAGATCGTCCAGTACGGTGATTATGTCATCTGCTACGAGTTCGATGCATCCCCTGATCATCTGGCCGGCAATATCGATTACTCCGGAGAGAAGACCATGTGTGCAATGCGGGTGGCGGTTGAACTGCTCAACCAGACTGCGGGCTATGCAAACTATGATAAGTTCTATGACGGCCTGGGCATGATGACCACCGTGATCCGTAACGCCCGGAAGATGGTCGCCAAGCGCTCCCTGGCTTTTGCAGAGGAGTATAAGAACGACAGTGTCATCTATACCATGGGTTCCGGTGCCGGTTATGGCGCGGCTTACATGGAGAGCATCTGTATTTTCATGGAGATGCAGTGGCTGGATTCCAGCAGCATTCACACCGGTGAGTTCTTCCATGGCCCATTTGAAATCACCGATACCAATCGTCCCTTTATGATTCAGCTGTCTGAGGGCTCTACCCGTGCGCTGGATGAGCGTGCACTGAAGTTCCTGAAGACCTATGCCAAGCGCATCGAGGTTCTGGATGCCAAGGAGCTGGGCCTGAGCGTGATTGACGCTTCCGTGGTGGATTACTTCAACCACTCCCTGTTCAATAATGTCTACCCCATCTATAACCACGATCTGGCCGAGGCTCGCAAGCACCCCCTGCCCACTCGTCGCTACATGTGGAAGGTTGCGTACTAAGCATTTATAAATCGAAACGGAAGGGGTTGTTCGCGTGAAGAACGCAAAAATCATCGCAATTGGCGATAATGTTTGCGATAAATATCTGTCCCGGGGTAAAATGTACCCCGGCGGACAGTGTGTCAACACTTGTGCCTATGCCAAACTCAACGGCATGGATGCTGCATATCTCGGCAAGTTTGGTAATGACGCTGTTGCGCAATACAATCAGCTGACGCTGGATACACTGAAGATCGATCACAGTCGTTGCCGTGTCTTTGAAGGAGAAAACGGTTTTGCACTGGTTACCCTGAAGGGAAATGACCGCGTTTTCCTCGGCAGCAATAAGGGCGGAATTGCAAAAGAAAAACCCTTTGCGTTTACGGCAGAGGATCTGGAGTACATCAAAGAATTTCAGGTGATATATACCAATTTGAATTCTTACATTGAAGAGGATCTGCCGCTGCTTGCATCCACGGGGGTGCCGATTGCCTATGATTTCTCTGTGCGGTGGACAGATGAATACCTGAAGAAGGTCTGTCCTTATATCCAGGTCGCTTTGCTGTCCTGCGCCCACCTCAGCGCCGAAAAGCGAGAGGAGGAGATGCGGAAGGCAGCATCCCTCGGCGTCCCTATTGTTCTGGGAACGATTGGAGAGGATGGTTCCTATGTCCTGTATAACGGAAAATTCTCCTATGCCAGGGCGGTTCACGCTGACGATGTAATTGACACCATGGGTGCCGGTGACAGTTATTTTGCGGCATTCCTCTGCGATTTGCTGAAGAAGTCTGAATCCGGCAAACTGCTGGATGGAACCGCAGAAGAGAATGAGAATCGCCTTCGTCATGCCATGGATGTAGGTGCTGCTTTTGCCGCAAGGGTCTGCGCATTGGAAGGTGCCTTTGGTTATGGAACCGCAATTGTAGGCAGGACGGAAATCTGATATGGAGGTTATGTGTTATGGTAAGACCTGATATGTATGAGAACAATGCTGAGGGCATTCTGTGTGTATACAAGAATGAAAAATGGCTGGTAAGCATTAAGAACTGGAAGCCTGATAACGACATTTCTGGAATCGTTCACCTGGAGGTACACCATTCCACTGATGAGCAGTTCATTCTGGCAGCCGGGAAAGCCATCCTGATTACAGCCGAGCGCGAAGGGGACGCATTCAAGGACATTGTTCTGACGCCAATGGAGCAGGGGAAGGTGTACAATGTTCCCAAAGAAGTCTGGTTCTACTCCATCACGCAGAAGGATACCAAGATGATGTATGTCCAGGATTCCAACTGCTCCATGGAAAACAGTGACTTCGCGGATCTGTCAGCGGAGGATATTGCCTTTATTCAGTCGGAGGCGGCAAAACTGCTGGCATGAGGAAAATTCGATATGTCCTGTTTGATTTTGATGGAGTGATTGCAGATACCGAGGCGAGCAATTCGGAGTACTTTTGCAATGCACTGAAGCACTTCGGTGTGTACCTGACGCCCCAGGAGCAGCATTCGTTAATTGGAACCAACAACTCAGACCGAGTTGCCCAGTTCCTGGCGAGAGCCTCACTCCCGGTTTCGGTTCAGGAATTTCGTGAATACAGGAAGACCCTGGGCAATACCTACGAGGATGGGCACCTGGAAGCCATGCCTGGGCTGATCCCCCTGCTGGATTGGCTGAAAGCACAAAGGGTCGGAATTGCGTTGGTCAGTTCCACAAGTTCACACCTGATTGAGACTGGATTACACAGACTGGGATTGACGTCATGTTTTGATGTGGTAATCTGCGGAGACATGGTGCAGAATCGGAAACCGCATCCGGAGCCTTATCGGAAAGCAATACAGCATTTCGATGCTGATCCGCATGAATGCCTGGTAGTAGAAGATTCACCGGTAGGAATTCAAGCCGGTAAGGCTGCAGGGTGCCTGGTGGCAGGCTTCTGCGGAGCGCAGATTAAACAGGATATTTCTCTGGCAGATTTCAGACTGGATTCATTCTGCGAATTCTACTCGTTGCCAGTTTCTTTCCTCTAAGGATTTCCCATAAGCAAGAAAGCCGGCATAACAGCCGGCTTTCTTGCTTTCCTTGCAATTATTTGAAGCGGTTTATTGAGAAATAGTATAAGGGGTCAGGCTCATTGCCTGATCCCAACATTTATTATAGAACCCAAATGCAACAGTCCGGTGGACTGTTGCCACCCGGCGTTTCCGCCGGGTGCGCCATAGTGTACTCGAGCCCGGTCACCGGCACCATTGCCCAAAGTCCTTGGTTTTCTAAGGATTTTGGGCGTTTTCTTTTGCCAGCGGCAATACTTTGCAGGATATCTTTCTGAAATTGCTTTTCCTGCTTGCCAGATTTGCCTGTGCCTATCTGATCGGCCTTTTGGTTTTCCCGATCGTGCTCTGCTACCTTTGGCATTGATTATGATAAGCTCACCAAAGAGCAGTTTGTCTCGCTGATTGAAATACTCAAGCTGTCCAAGTACTTGAAAAGCCCTATAAACCAGCGTGGGAAAGCAAGACCGCAGATGACTCATGGAAAAGGAAAAAGGAAAGGCGGAAAAACCGTTGATTCCATAGATTTAGATGCGTTCATAGGGCTGGCTTATGTTGCGCAGCATCATGGCATCGTCTCTGCCGATGATGCCACGGCAATACTCGAAAACGCGAAAAAGCAGAACCCGGAGGCAGTAAAGAGAATTCTTATTAAGGGAGACACAGAGGTTTCTTCGGAAGCAGCCAAGGTGTTTGCTGCCTCAAATATGTTCTTGCTTGGAAACGAGTCCCAAACCGTTGGCCCTGAAAATGCCCCGATGGAGGTACACCGCATCCTGCTGGGAGCCGGTGTCGTATTGCTTGAGGGAATCCGTCTGGCAGAGGTTCCGGAAGGCGTTTATTTCCTGAATGCGGCCCCTCTGAATCTATCCGGTGCGGATGGATCGCCATGCAGAGCTGTACTGATCGCCACCGAGAGATGAATTCAGATTTTGTGGAGGGAACTATGGAAAACGCAAATCAAATGATCGGTTGCTGCCGTCTCGGTGGCCGTGTGTCTCGCTGCCACGGCTATCCCGCTGCGCGCCATTTCCAAAATGAGCACTGTGGACTCCATTGAAACAGGAGAATAACATACCGCTTGACAAATCACGTCCCGCAAGATATAATAACGCTATGTTATATATAACGTAGCGTTATTATACAAGGATGGTGCTTATGCCGGCAGTCAGAAAAGTTTCAAAGGAGCAAATTATCGACGCTGCGGTGGAGGTATTGCGTGACGACGGCTTTTCTGCCATCAATGCCCGCAGCGTCGCCAAAAAGCTGGGCTGCTCCACGCAGCCGATCTACTTTTCATTCAAAAACATGGACGAACTGAAGGCCGCGCTGACGCAGCGTGCGATCGAACTGCACACACAGCGCGTGCGGGATTCTCTGCGCGCCCACGAGGGGAGCGACAGCCGCTACAGCAGCTACGGCATGGGCTTCGTCAAATTCGCCGCCGAGGAAAAGCAGCTGTTCCGCTGGCTCTATCTGGAGGGCGAACAACCGGGGGCCTATCAGAGTGACATTCTGACGCAGGAGGTCATCGGCGTGATCGTCGATGAATTCGGATATGCGGAGGATACGGCCCGCCGCTTTCATCAGGATATGATCTACTTTACCTACGGACTGGCAATCCTCGCCAATACGGATCATCTGCATCTGACGGAAACAGAGCTCCGTGAGGCGTTCCGCCGGGAGTTCCACGCGCTGATCGCCATTTATGGAAAGCCCGCAAAGCTGCCTGAATTTGCTGTGAGAGCCGGTGTTGTTTTATGAATCTGAAGGTGTCCTTTTCGTGGATCGGGCTTGTGATCTTTGCGCTGCCCATGCTGATCAACATCGCCTATGTCATGTTTCCGCCAGCCGGAAAAGCGGAACAGACCTCAGCGGTCACACATTGGGTTGAGATCGTCGAACAAATCAGCCGCATCGCCTATCTGTTTGCGGTTACGTTGCTTGTGAGCCGGGAAACTCTCAGCTTCCGGAGCGTCTGGTTTTCCCTTGCGGCAGTTTTCCTGGTGCTGTATTACGCCGTGTGGTTCCGCTATTTTATGGGCGGACGGGAGATCGCGCTTCTGAGTCGTTCGTTTCTCTTTGTCCCGATGCCGCTGGCGGTGTTTCCTGTGCTGTACTTTCTGTGCGCCGCCATCTGGCTGAAAAACCTTCCTGCTGCGATCATCATGGTGATTTTCGGCGCGGCGCATCTCGCTGTGTCACTCCAATCCTTTCGCTGATGCCTGTCGTGCGCTGCTTTTCACATATTTTTTTCAAAAGGGCTTGACAAGTAACCAATCGGTAACTATACTATGAGTTACCGATTGGTTACTGCGATAAGGAGGGAAAACATGGCTGAGGGCACAAAAGAACGAATTTTGGAAACGGCGCTGGAATTGTTTGCGCAGAACGGCTACCTTGGGACATCTATGAATGATATTGCGGGGCGGTTGGGGTTCACGAAGGCCGCCTTGTATAAGCACTACACCAGCAAACAGGAAATTTTGGACAGGATCGTGGAGCGAATGAACGAGATGGACTATGAACGCGCGGAAAGCTATGAAATGCCGGAGACGGAGCCAGACGGCTTTGCGGAGGCCTACCTGCACACGCCGATTTCAAAAATCCGCGCATACAGTATGGCGCAGTTTGACCATTGGACGAAGGAATCATTTTCATCAAATTTCCGCAAGATGCTGACGCTGGAGCAATACCGTGACCAGAAGCTTGCCCAGCTCCATCACGACTATCTTGCGGGCGGGCCTCTGGAGTACATGGCTGCAATTTTTCGTAAGCTGACGGACTCTGACGAGGCCGCTATGCAGCTGGCGCTGGAGTTCTATGGGCCGATGTATCTTCTCTACAGCGTCTACGATGGGGCGAAGGATAAGGATTCGGTTGCTCCCCTGCTGGACGCGCACATTGAGCGGTTCATTGCCAAGGTTGAATCCTGTTACAGAAAGGACAGGGAGACAATATGAAGGAACATGAAGAGAAAAAACAGTGGGTCTTATGCCCTTGGTGCGGTGCCAAGACACGCTTGCAAATCTTTCAGGAAACGGAATTAAAGGCTTTTCCCCTGTTCTGCCCAAAGTGCAGGCATGAGAGCATTATCAACGTCAAAAATTTTATCATCAAAACCAACCAGCCAGACGCAAAGACGCAGTGCTGATCGCAAAGCCGATCACGCACTGCGTCTCACTTTTTTGAGAGGAATGTTTCTATGAACGCAATTATTTACACCACCAATACCGGCAGCACAGAGCGTTATGCCAAGCTGCTGGCGCAGAAAACCGGACTACCGGCGTATTCCCTTGCGGAAGCGAAGAAACGGGTCCTTGCCGGGGCGGAGGTTATTTACCTTGGCTGGATCATGGCAGGCTCTGTCAAGGGCTATGCCGAGGCCGCAAAGCGTTACCGGGTACGCGCCGTCTGCGCTGTCGGCATGGGACAAACTGGAACGCAAACGGACAGCGTGCGGAAAAAGTCGGCTGTCCCGGCCAACATTCCACTGTTCACACTCCAAGGGAACTTTGATGTGAAAAAGCTGCACGGCATCTACCGCCCCATGATGGAAATTATGGTCAAAACGGTGGGCAAAGCTCTTGCCGAAAAGAGCGACCGCACGCCGGAGGAGGACGATATGCTGGACATGATGCGGTGCGGCGGCGAGCGGGTCAAGGCGGAAAATCTAAGTGCTGTTCTCAATTGGTTCAGCGCACAGCGATAAGAATAGGAGGAATTTATCATGATGTGTCCGAAATGCGGAAAAGAAATGAGAAAAGGCTATTTGTTCAGCAGCAAGGACGGCGCGTTCAGCTTTGCAGACGAAGTGCCGAGTGCCTTGGAAAACGCCAAAAATGCGAATGGCTTTGTAAAGCTCACCGGTTTGAAGGTCGGCGGCCGCACGAGCGTGGAGGCCTGCTGCTGTGATGTGTGCAGAACGATTACGATCCAGTATTGAGAGGTGCAGTGAGAATGAAGCTCTATTTCGGAAACGCCGTCACTACGGCGACAACTTTGATGATCCTTGCCCTGCTGGGCTTTATCGGCTGGTCGGTTTGGGGCCGCGCGAATATTCAGTATTGGGGACGTAGGAGCGCAGTCTTGCTGGTGTTCGGACTTGTCGTATGCTGCTTCGCGGCGGCGCGAGACGGGTTAGATAAAACGATTCAGAATGCCATTGACGGTAGCTGCGCACCGGGTCTGTTCCCGCTGGTCAGCATTCCCACCATCGTCGGCTGTATCGGTGCGCTGCTGATCATCATTGCCGCCATTGCTACGCCGATCGCCAAAACGCAAAAGATGCGCGAGGTTTGGTTCTATGTGATGTCGGGCGGCGCGGTGCTGAAGATCGTGACGATGGAGATCGCACGAATTATTCTTTGAAGTGAAAAGGAAGTGTACTTATGCCGCAAATGAACAAGGGCGGAAAATTCGTTTTCGGAGAATCAGAGGTTCATTCCGACGGACGGGTGCAGCTTCCGCCGCAGGCCGTGGACGAATACTGCATTGCTTCGGAAGGAAAGGTCTATCTGTTTACCGGAAGCAAAATTACAGGCGGCTTCTGCGTGACACGGCAGGGACTGCTCCTGCCGTCAAAGCTGGGACATATTCTGACCGAAACGCCGTCACTTTTACATTATGAAGTTCCTGACGGCACTTTTCTTCCCTATAAGGGGCGTTCGTACTGTTGGACAGCTATTTCAGCGTTCGGCGAGATCACGCTGACGGAGGAAATGATGAAATTTCTTCATTTGAAGCCGCAAATGCAGCTTCTCTCCATCCGCAGCAGCGATATTGCCTTTACCATGGGGGCGAAAGGGCCGTTGCTGGAAAAGGCGGCGCATTTTGACGGTAAGATACCGCAGTTTTGAGAAAGGGTTCACGAGGATACAATGAAAGACTTAATAGTATATGTTCACGGAAAAGGCGGCTCGGCTGGGGAAGCCGAGCATTACAAAACACTCTTTCCGAGTCACGAGGTAATCGGGTTTGATTACCGTTCGCAAACGCCACGGCAAGCAAAGAAAGAGTTTCTCACATTTTTCACCGAGCAGAGAAATCGGTGCGAGCATCTTACCTTGGTAGCAAACAGCATCGGAGCTTTCTTTGCGCTGTCCTCGCTGGATGAAACGCTGGTTGACCGGGCTTATTTCATCTCTCCGATTGTGGATATGGAAAACTTGATCTGCAAGATGATGCAATGGTCGAATGTGACCGAACAGGAGCTTGCCGAGAAACGGGAAATCACCACAGATTTCGGAGAAACGCTGTCCTGGGAGTACCTTTGCTATGTGCGGCAGCATCCGATTTCCTGGAATGTTCCCACCTGTATTCTGTACGGTGAGCATGACAACCTTACATCCATTGAAACGGTATCGGCATTTGCCAAGCGGTACCATGCTGATCTGACCGACATGCCCGACGGTGAGCATTGGTTCCATACCGACAAGCAGATGCAGTTTCTGGACCATTGGATCAGAGAACGTAGCTTGAACGATGTCTGCGGCTGATGATACTTAACGGCGCGAACGATGAAACAAGAATAAAAGTAAGCGGGAGGCAGCGGGAATGGAGCTTCAGGAACTGCATTGATACATACAGGAACATCAACCGAACATCTGTCAGATCAGTGTGCTTCAGAACGGAAACGAACTCTACTCCGCAGAATGGAACGGCT
>OLHG01002139.1_pt1 | contig 10992 bp, 15 predicted proteins | sample 1605971 | NCBI WGS metagenome assembly OLHG01 (sample SAMN03283289) | human gut metagenome | biome: human-associated habitat; material: feces | host: Homo sapiens | place: Peru | collected 2012 | reverse complement strand
GAAAGCAATTTTGACTATGAGTTCGGCGTGGGGTTCTCCACCAAGTTCTACCGGGAGCAGCGGGACATTATGGACGGTGTAAGCTGGAAAGCACTGTATATGAACCAGCCTATTGAGCGGGAAGGACTTGTCTACCATGCAGAGGAACTGCGGCGGTTCTTTGAACTACCAGAGGAAGACCCGGATGCCATTATCGGCATCTGCAATACCAAGGAAAAGGGAACGGACTACGCTTTTCTGCCGGTTGGGTATGTGTATGGGCAGGATTATTACATCGGTGACTGCATCTGCGACAATGGACTCCCTGACACAGTGGATATTCGCCTTGCGGATATTCTGGTACGGGACAAAGTGAAAATGTGTCGATTTGAAAGCAACTCCGCCGGACGGCGCATTGCAGAGAAGATTCAAGGTGAGGTCAAGCGGATGGGCGGCATCACCAACATTACCACCAAGTTCACCACGGCGAACAAAGAGACAAAAATCATCGTCAATTCTGCATGGGTCAAGGAGCATTGCCTATTCCTGGATGAAAGCGAATACAAGCGGAACACGGACTACGGGCGAATGATGGATATGCTCTGCTCCTACACCATGGCGGGAAAAAACAAGCACGATGACGTACCGGACGGCATGGCCATGTTTGCGGAGTTTGCCCAGAGTTTGAACGGTGCTGGGGTGGAAGTTTTTGCAAGGCCGTTCTAAAATAATGCTTGACTTGTTGCTAGCGATGGCATATAATGGTTCTAGCAACAAGGAGGTGAGATTGTGGCTGAAAAAAGCCGTGCTGAGTATTTCCGCAAGCGGCGTGAAACCATTGGGCAATTCAGCGTTTCAGTTCAAAGGGACAAGTTGGATGCCCTGACAAAGAAGCTGGACGAAAAAGGGCAGACGAAAACGCAATGGTTGAATGACAAGATTGACGAAGAACTTAGCAAAAAATAGGGTGTTGGCGGCCTAACAAACCACACCAACACCCTATCGACCCCAGAGGTTTCCCGCTGGATAAATCCATTCTATCACAAACGGAAACCTCTATCAAGTAAAAATTATGGAGGTTATTATGAGCAACGAAATTCCAATCGAAGCAATTATAAAAGGACGTAGCATGGAAGAAGTCTTGAATGAGTTTATGCGAATTTGGGATGGAGCAAGGGAAGCTGCAACAAAAGAGGGAAAATCCCCTGATGACGTTTTTGCGGACACAATGCAAGCAGCTGCGTATCGGCTGTATCTCCTTGGAGTTCAGGACGGAATGAAAGTGGAGAATCAATAATTTCAAGAAAGCACTTGACATTTTGTGTGTACACGCTATAATAAGCGTGTACACATTAAGTGAGGTGATTTAATGCCGCCCCGTACAGGCAGGCCAAAGGTCGAAAGCCCAAAGGACATTCAGCTGAAAATAAGAGCTGACCAGCAGACAATGAAAGATTTAGATTTCTGCTGTGAAAAGCTTGGCAAAACAAAAAGTGACATCATCCGGCTTGGAATCCAAAGGGTAAAGACCGAATTGGAAAAGAAATAAGGGATTGACAGCCCCTACCACAGTTCGTCAATCCCCCAAAACAACGACAGGGAAACCCTATCTAAAATTCATTGTACATTAGATTCGGTTCCTTGTCAAATGAATTTTGAAAGGAGCTAATTTATGACAGATTTAATCAAGGTTGACTACAGCGGAGAGAAGCCCGCCGTTTCCGCAAGAGAGCTGCATGAGTTCCTGGACGTCAGCACGGATTTCCGGCATTGGTTTCAGAGAATGTGCGAATTTGGATTTTCGGAAGGCCAGGACTTTCGGACATTTTTGACCGAAAGTACCGGAGGTCGCCGTGGACAGGATGCCGCCGTCACCATTGATATGGCAAAGGAGATTTGTATGCTCCAGCGCAATGAAAAAGGCAAGATGGCACGGCAATACTTCCTACAGCTGGAACGGGACTGGAACAGCCCTGAAAAGGTCATGGCAAGAGCCTTGCAGATTGCAGACCGGAGAATTAAGACCCTGGAATCCAAAGTCCAGGCCGATGCACCCAAAGTCCTCTTTGCTGACAGCGTGGCGGCATCTACCAGCACCATTCTTATCAGCGAGCTTGCAAAAATCCTCCGTCAGAACGGTGTGAACACGGGAGAAAAGCGGCTGTTCCGGTGGATGCGGGAAAACGGGTATCTGGTAAAGCGGAACGGCACGGACTACAATATGCCCACGCAAATGAGCATGGAGCTGGGCATTCTGAAAGTCAAGGAAACGGTGGTCTGCCACAGTGACGGCCATACCTCTATCAGCAAGACCCCCAAGGTGACAGGCAAGGGGCAGACCTACTTCCTGAATAAGTTTCTGGGGGAGGGCAAGGCTGTATGATGGACATGAAAACGCTTGCAAACCTCCGAATAGACGCAAACATAGCCCTCGCCACAATCGGGATGGTGTCAGACCTCTTTGAAACGGAGGCTGACCCCGTCACCGGGCGGTTGACCATGGGGGCAGAACGGTTTGATATGTACGGTCAAGTGCTGGCTTCCATTTACGGGCAGGTAAAGCAGATTGTGGACACACTAAGCAATGGATAACAAGTGAATAACAAGTAAATATTTGATGTTAGCGCATTTGGGTGTAGGGAACTTCACCCGATGCGCTTTGTGTTTTTTGTGGCGAATGGTTATATGAACAAAAATTAACTAGACAACCATTGGGGGGTTGTGATAACATGGTATGAGAGAACTTATAAGAGACGGGGGGTGCGGAACACGGCAAGCAGACGATTGTTCGGGCGCAGAGTGATTTATACCGAAGTGAAAGAAATCAACCGGGGGAACGTGATTGATGTGCTTCAAAAGGCACTGTTTACGCACCTGCAAAACCAGTCTGAAATTGACTACCTCTACCGCTACTACAGGGGAGACCAGCCGATTTTGTACCGCGTGAAGGAAGTCAGACCGGAAATCAACAATATGGTGGTGGAGAACCGGGCAAATGAAATCGTTTCCTTCAAGACCGGGTATTTAGTTGGCGAGCCGGTGCAGTATGTCAGCCGGGGCGGCGAAAAGGAAATTGCCGATGAAGTCCTGCGGCTGAATGACTATATGCTATCCGAGGATAAGGCATCCAAGGATGAGGGGCTGGCTAACTGGATGCACATTTGCGGCACTGCCTATCGCATGGCTATGCCGGACGGAATGGCAGACTTAGAGGAAGACGAAGCGCCATTTGAAATCTTCACCCTTGACCCGAGGTACACCTTCGTAGTGTACAGTGTTGGCCTGGGGCATAAGCCCATGATGGGGGTACGGTATGTTCTGAAAGAGGATGGAACGATGGTGTTCTCTTGCTGGACAAAAACCCGGTATTTTGAGGTATTCAACACATGGAGCGTTGTACACGAAGAAGACCAAATCTTCGGGATTCCCATTATCGAATATCCGGCGAACGATGCACGCCTGGGGGCTTTTGAAATCGTCATTCCGTTGCTGGATGCCATCAACATGACGGAGAGCAACCGTGTGGACGGCGTGGAGCAGTTCATTCAGGCGTTAATGCTGTTCCACAACGTAGATATTTCCGCTGAGGATTTTGGCACGCTGAAAGAATTGGGGGCAATCAAGTACAGGGACATTGATAATACCCTGAAAGCGGAAATCACCTACTTAAACAGCGAGCTTAACCAGGCACAGACCCAGACACTTGTTGACAATATGTATGAAACGGTGCTTACCATCTGCGGAATGCCGAACCGAAACGGCGGTGCGTCCACCAGCGACACCGGGACAGCGGTCATCATGCGGGATGGATGGTCTGCTGCTGAATCCAGGGCTAAGGGCATGGAGCCGATATTCAAGAAGTCCGAAAAGGAGTTTCTGAAACTGATTCTCCGCATCTGCCGGGACATGGGAAACCTGAGCTTGAAGCTATCTGCCCTTGAAATCCGGTTTACCCGGCGGAATTATGAGAATATCGCTCAGAAGTCTACGGTTCTCACCCAGATGCTTGCCTGTGACAAAATCGCCCCCGAATTGGCATTTACGCATTGCGGATTATTTTCCGATCCGCAATTGGCTTATCGCATGAGCATGGATTACATGAAAGAGCAGGAAGAAAAAGCGGCGAAGGCCGCATTGCAGAACGGAGGGAACGCCAATGGAAACGGAAGTGGAAGCCAGACCGGCAATCCGAATGACAGCCAGGGAAATCAAGGCGATTGAGGAAGTTCTTCACCGCCGCAATCAGGCTGAAATCAAGGTCGAGCAAGGGAAAATTGCCGTGATTGAGATTAAGCGGAAGAAAGTGAACTGAATATTTTAAGGCTCCCGAAATGCGGGAGATTACAGCCGAAGGGCTTTCGATACCTGAAATTGGTATCGGAAGCCCTTCTTTTGTTTTATACGCCTCCATAGCTCAACTGGCAGAGCAGCTGGCTTTTAATCAGCGGGCTGTGGGTTCGATTCCCGCTGGAGGCACCATAAACGGCAGAGAAGCCGAAAACCGCAAATCGTGCTGGGAGATCAGCCTTGTTAAGCGCAGAAAGGAAGTAAACACCATGGCAAAAATTGACATTCAGAAAATCGCAGGATTCGACACCATGACCCCGGAGGAGAAAATCGCCGCCTTGCAGGGCTTTGATTTCCCTGACCCGGATTATTCCGGTTATGTGAAGAAAGACCTGTACGACAAGGCCGCTTCCGATGTGGCCGCCTGGAAGAAGAAGCACCACGACCTTCTGTCCGAGGATGAACGGAAGAAGCAGGAGGAAGCAGAGAAGTGGGCAAACATGGAACAGGAATTGGCCGGCCTAAAAAGAGAAAAGACGGTTTCCGAGTACAAGGCCAAGCTGGTTTCCCAGGGCTATGACGAAGAACTGGCAACCGCAACCGCTGCGGCTATGGAATCCGGCGATATGGCTACAGTTTTTGCCAACAATCAGAAGTTCCTGGAAGGATACGCAAAAAAGATTATTGCGGACAAGCTGAAAGGAACGCCCAGAGGCGCAGACGGAAACCCCGGGGATGTCGGAATCGATTACAGCAAGAAAATCGAGGAATCCAGAGGAAACGGAGATTATGCCGCCGCTGCCTACTACACTCGCTTGCAAGCGGAAGCGGAAGCCGCTGCAAAAAACCAGTAAAAAAAGGAGATTGATAACGAAATGGCAATCGCAACAAGCTTCGGCGTTCTGAATTATTCCGGGATGCTGTTCAACAAGGGCAACACCCGCTGCCCCTTGAGTTCCATTATCGGCGGTCGTGCAAAGACCACCAATCATGTGGAGTTCGTGACTGGGCAGGAATACACAACAGATGGCGGCACGCAGCCCGCTATCTCCGAAAACGATTCTCTGACCGCCCCCGAGGCAAGCGTTGTCACCCGGGCGCAGAAGACCAACGTGACCCAGATTTTCCATGAGACCGTTGGCATCTCCTACGGCAAGATGTCCAACATGGGGACGCTGAACGGCATCAACATTGCCAACCAGCAAGCAAACCCCATGAATGAGCTGGATTTCCAGGTTGCTGCCAAGATGCAGAAGGTCAACCGGGATATTGAGTTCACCTTTGTGCAGGGCGAATACAGCAAGGCAACCACGGACGCAACCGTCAACAAGACCCGTGGTCTGAATACGGCCATCACCTCCAACGTGATTGCCATGGCAAGCAAGCCGCTGGGCTTGTGGAACATTGCTGACGGCGTAAAGAAGGTGTATGAAGCCAACGCCCCCCAGGATGGGCTTGTGCTGTGGTGTGACGCAACCACCATGTTCCAGGTCAATGCCGATGCGGTGCAGAACGGCCTAACTGTCATCCCCGCTGCCCGGGAAATCAACGGCATCAAGCTGTCCAGCGTGGTCACGCCTCTCGGCGTTGTGTACCTGTATCTGGGTGAGTTCCTGCCCAAGGGTACTGCTTTCCTGCTGAACCTGGATGTTCTTGCCCCTGTCTATCAGCCCGTTCCCGGTAAGGGCAACTTCTTCCTGGAGCAGCTTTCCAAGACCGGCGCTGGCGAAAAGTACCAGCTGTTCGGTCAGATTGGTCTTGACCACGGCCCTGAATGGTATCACGCCAAGTTCACCGGGATTTCCCAAACCTTCACAGCACCTACCTACAGCCGGAGCGTGTTTATCGCCAACGATGCCAAGAACCCTGTGAACACCAAGGCTGCGACCTAATCAGGAAAGGAGGCTAGGAAACCGTGGATGAACTGGAAAAAATCGCAATGGCAAAAGTGCTGTCCGGCGAAACCGATGAACTCACGGTTTCCACCTACCTGAAAATCGCCGGGAGCAAAATCTGCCGGAAAGCATTCCCCTTTGCCCCGTCTATGCTGGAAGTTCCGAAGCAATACGAATATTTGCAGGTGGAAATCGCTGTTTACCTACTGAACAAGCGTGGCGCTGAGGGTGAAACTGCCCACAGTGAAAACGGAATTTCCAGAACCTACGAAGACGGGGACATTCCCCCCACGCTTTTGCGGCAAATTGTCCCGGTTTGTGGTGTTTTGTGAGGTGGAAACATGAAAGTAATGGAACGGAACAAGCAAACATTCTGGTTCTGCCTGTATGACCACAAAGAGCCGATTATTGACGAGGACGGCAATGAGACAAGCGAAGAACAAACCTTTTACAAGCCAGCCCAAAGCCTTAGAGCCAATATTTCAGCCGCAAGCGGTTCTTCCCAGGTGGAACAGTTTGGCAACCTCGCCGGGTATGACAAGGTGATCGTCACGGATGACACCTCCTGCCCCATTGAAGAGGAAACGGTGCTTTTCCTCGACAAAGAGCCGGAGTATGACGAGGATGGCAAGCCGCTGTATGACTACATGGTAAAGCGTGTGGCAAGGTCGCTGAACTCCGTATCCATTGCCGTGACGAAGGTGAGCGTGTCATGAGAAAGAAAATCACAGTTCCGCTTTCTGGTTCTGGCATTCAAAAGCTGCAAGACGAGCTGAAAGAATACCAAAGATGGCAGCAGGAGTGCGGGAGAAGGCTTGCAAAGCGGCTGGCTGAGTTTGGTGTACAGGTTGCGAAAATTGGATTTTCTAACGGCTCTCATCTGGGAGAACGGGACGAACACGTTACCTGCGAAGAAACGGAAACCGGCTTCAAGGTAAAGGCGGAGGGGAAAACCGTGTTATTCGTTGAATTTGGAACGGGCATCACCTACGGATTCGGTCATCCAGAAGCCCAGGAGTTCGGCATGGGGCCTGGTACTTACCCAGACGGGAAAGGACACTGGAACGACCCCAACGGCTGGTATCTCCCCAAGAGTGCCGGGGGCGGGCATACCTACGGCAACCCTCCTGCAATGCCTATGTATGAAGCGAGAAAACGGATAATGCAGGAGCTTCCGAGAATCGTAAAGGAGGTATTCACCAAATGATCGACATTGAGCGAAAGGTCTATACCCCCATTGCCGATGCACTCAGAAAACGGTTTCCGGGTATTTCTGTCAGCGGCGAATATGTGAACTCCCCGGCAAAATTCCCCTATGTATCCATCATAGAGCAAGACAATTACACAACGCAGTCACATCTTGACAGCAGCAACACGGAACGGTATGCAACGGTGATGTACGAAGTAAATGTGTACTCCGACAAAGCCGGGAAAAAGAAAACTGTGTGCCGTGAAATCATGGGTGCAATTGACGAAATGCTCTACGGAAAGAACTTTACACGCATTTCTATGTCCCCTGTTCCGAACATGGAAAACGGAACGATTTACAGGCTGACCGCCCGCTATGAGGCGGTGACAGACGGAAAAAACAGCTACCGAAAATAACAAAACAAAAACGAAAGGAATGATGACATATCGCGATTTCTACCTATAAGGTTTTCCTCATGAAAAAGGGAAGCACCGGAAACACCTACGAAAAGCTCATTGACATCAAGGAGTTTCCCGACCTGGGCGGCGATCCTGAGATGCTTGAGACAACCACACTGTCCGACAAGATGCAGACCTACATCTCCGGTATCCAGTCCATGGATGCCCTCTCCTTCACGGCGAACTACACCTTGGAGGACTACAAGAAGCTGGTGGCTCTCAACGGAAAGACCGAACACTACGCTGTGTGGTTCGGCGGTACTGGCGAAGCCGAAAACCTGACCCCCACCGGAACTGACGGCAAGTTCAAGTTCGATGGGCAGCTCACCTGTTATCCCACCGGCGGCGGCGTTAATGAAGTCGTTGGCCTGGCAATTTCTGTTGCACCGTCCACGCCTATTACGCTGGACAGCGAAGGATAAGCAAGAAACATCACATTTTTTAGGAGGAATTAGCGATGGCTAAGAAGATTTCTATTCCCTACAACGGCAAGAAGTACGTTCTGGAATTCACCCGGTCTACGGTTTCTGCCATGGAAAAGGCTGGCTTTTCCATCAATGAATTGAGCGCAAAGCCCGCTACCATGATTCCCATGCTGTTCTCTGGTGCGTTTGCCGCCAACCATCCCAATACCAAGGTGGCTACCATCAACAAGATTTACGATGGCATGGGCAACAAGCAGGGCTTGGTCAAAGCCCTTGCCGAAATGTTCTCTGAAGCCGTGTATACCCTGCTCTCTGACGAGGATGAGGAAAACGAGGGAAACCCCGGCTGGGAAGCAGTAGAGTAAGCGAACTTCTTTCCAATGACGAAGGGGGTGGGGAAACCCCGCCCCCTTCTTTTGCTTACACGGAAATATTCAACGAAGCTTTCCCGTACTACCTTTCTATCGGCATGACTTACGACCAATTCTGGAATCAGAATGTTGAGCTGGCGAAATTCTACCGGAAGGCAGACAAAATCAAACAATCACGGCGCAATTATGACCTTTGGCTGCAAGGCGCGTATACGTATGAAGCGCTTCTGGATGCGGCCCCGGTGCTGCGGTTCAGTTTCAGCAAAAAGCCCATCAAGCCGGTGCCTTACCGTGACCGGCCCTTTGAACCGGGAGCTGGGAAGCGGGAGCAAAAGGCAACGGAAACGCGAAAGGCAACCAAGGAAGAAAGACAAGACCAGAAAGCAAAAACGATGATGGAGATGTTCATGCTTTCTTTCAATAAACGATTCGAGGAAAAGGACGGTGAAGGAAATGGCTGACAATGTAGAGATGCAGGGCATTGAGTTCCAAATTGTGAACGACAGCTCCGCCGCGTCCGCAGGCGTAGAGGTTTTAGCAAAGAAGCTTGCAGAGCTGAAAGCGTCGATCAGCGGTTCCACCACTGCCCTTTCCAAAGTCGCAGCGGGGATCGCAGGCATCAAAAACGCGGTAAACGGCGTAAAGACCAGCAATTTTGAAAGCCAAATGAGCCGGATCAACGCATCCCTGGCAAAGCTGAAAGTCCAGACAGACAATTTGAAGATTTCATCCTCCATTGGAAATCAGCTGACGGAGATAGGCAAAGCGGTCAAGGATATTCCTGACGGTTCCGGCAGTAAGCTGACGCAGCTGGCGGAGGGGCTAACGCCTCTTTCCACGCTGGGAAAGGCAAGCATCAGCTCTTTTATTACCCAGCTTGGGAAAGTTCCGACGGTGGTTGAATCTTTGGACAAGACGGACATGACGAAATTCAGCCAGCAGATGAAGGATTTGGCCTCTGCCATGAAGCCGCTGGCGGACGAAATGAGCCGGGTGTCTGCCGGGTTTTCGGCATTCCCGAGCCGGATTCAGAGATTGATTGCAAGCACAGAACAGTACGGCGGAACTATCCAGCGGGCAACCGGGCAGACAAATTTGCTTTGGAAATCGCTGAAAGGCGCTGTGGCTTTTACCCTTTACCGAAAAGCGTATACAGGGCTCGCGAGTATGCTGAATACTGCATCGAAATATACGGAAACAATCAACCTTTTTACAGCATCAATGGGAGAATACGCAAAAGAAGCGTATGATTTTGCAAAGAAAGCATCGGATGTTATGGGCATTGATATTTCCGATTGGATGCAGAATCAGGGCGTTTTCAACACGATCATCACCGGCTTTGGAGTTTCCGGTGAAAAGGCTGCGTTCATGTCCAAAAACCTGACTCAGCTAGGGTATGACCTTGCATCCTTCTACAACATCGATGTTACATCTGCCATGCAGAAAGTGCAGGCCGGTATCTCCGGCGAGCTAGAACCATTGCGGCGATTGGGCTATGACCTGTCTGCCGCCAAGCTTCAGGAAGAAGCCGCAGCCCTGGGAATCAGTAAAAAAGTATCTGCAATGGATCAGGCGGAAAAATCCATGCTGCGGTATCACGCTATCATGACCCAGGTGACCGTTGCGCAAGGGGACATGGCAAGAACGCTAGAAGCCCCTGCAAACCAGCTGAGAGTGCTGGGGAGCCAAGTAAATCTTGCGGCGCGCGAAATCGGCAACATATTTATTCCTGCTCTCAACGCAATCCTGCCTTATGCGATTGCGGCAGTGAAAGCAATTCGAGCGCTTGCAGCATCAATCGCAAACCTGTTTGGCATTCAGCTGGCATCTGTGGACTATTCCGGCATCTCCGGCGCGGGGAGCGCCGCGGAGAAACTGGATAAAGACCTAAGCTCTGCCGGTGGCAGCGCTGCGGAGCTGAAAAACCAGCTTGCCGGTTTTGATGAATTGAACGTGATTCAGAGCGCGTCAGGCGGTGGCGGTGGCATCGGTGGTGGCGGCGGTATTGGTTCTGGCGAGCTTGAAGATATGGAGCTGCCCGGGTACGATTTTATAAAAGATGCTGTTTCCACAAAAGTTGACAAAATCTATAACAAGATAAAACCGCTAATCGACTGGACGAGCGAACACTTGCAGGAAATCGGGCTGACTGTTGGAACCATCGGAGCAACGATGCTCGCATGGGAAATTAGCACGAACCTTGCAAATGCACTGAACTGGACGAAGGTGACGCTGGATTCCGTACATGGCGTTTTGCTGGCGTTGGGTTCGTCAGTCATAACAATTGGGGTGTCCTTCCTTCTGGAAAAAAAGGGGCTTGCCGGGACAGCAACCGAGAACTGGGGCGACCTGATTGCATCGTGGATTTCATCTGCTGCCGGTTCCGCC
>OLHG01002136.1_pt1 | contig 11007 bp, 9 predicted proteins | sample 1605971 | NCBI WGS metagenome assembly OLHG01 (sample SAMN03283289) | human gut metagenome | biome: human-associated habitat; material: feces | host: Homo sapiens | place: Peru | collected 2012 | reverse complement strand
CTGTGCTATTTGATAATATTTATTAAATCCACTAACCATTAATAATTGCTTAAATTGTTGTGGTGCTTGTGGAAGTGCATAAAATTCTCCTGGATGTATTCTACTTGGTACTAAAAAGTCTCTTGCTCCTTCTGGTGATGAGTTTGCAAGTATTGGTGTTTGTATTTCTGTAAAACCTAGTTCATCCATTTTGCTTCTTAATGTTTTCATTATTTCAGAACGAAGTTTAATTGTTTGATGTAATTTATTGTTTCTTAAGTCTAAAAATCTATATTCTAGTCTTAAATCTTCTCTTGCTTCTCCTGTTTTCTCTGAATTTATTTCAAATGGTAAAACATTTTTGCATTTACCTAATATTTCTATTTCTTTTGCTTCAATTTCTATATCTCCTGTTGGAATTTTATTGTTTTTACTTGCTCTTTCTATTACAGTTCCTGTAACTCCAATTGCACTTTCTGTTACTATATCTTTTAAATCCATTTCTGCAGATACAACTACTTGTGTAATTCCGTCCTCATCTCTTAAATCTATAAATTTCATTGCTCCTAGATTTCTTATTGTTTGTACCCAACCTGCTAGTTTTACTGTTTTTCCAACATCACTTATTCTTAATTCTCCACAGTTATTAGTTCTGTATTTGCTCATATTTTTTCCTCCCTTTAGAAAAAGCTTCTTTTTTGTACAAAAAGTCCCTGTATACTAATGTATACAGGGACGAAGATTCTTTATTCTCCGCGGTGCCACCCTTATTGGATTGTAATCCCACTTTTTTTGATTTTTTATATAGCTCTAAATGTGTCACAAAATAATTTTTAATTATTTCCATTTATCAAACGCTTTTTACTGTATTATATTTTATAATTTTTTTACTCTTTTGTCAATTATTTATATATTTTATTTTTTGTTGTTTTTTTGGCAATTTTTATTGACTTTTATTTCCAGTTTTTATATAATTACATTCATAGGAAATGAGATAAGCAGATGTGGTTTGCCTCCTACATAAAGGAGGTGAGGCGTATGATAGAAACAACCTTATTGCTAATAATAAAATTACTATTTGCTGGTTTAATATCAGTAACTATCATTGCGTTTGCCTTGATTATAGCTTTAGTTATAATAATTAGCAAACAAAAATAAAGCAATAAAAAACACATCTGTAATTTGACCATTGTAGATGTGTTTTTATATATCACACTGGCAAACCACGTTTGTGGTTCTCCATTTCCTATTTTTATTATAACATATTTTCAAATTTTGTAAATACTTTTTGACAAATTTTATATTTTCTCAATTTTTGCAACTAATACTGTCATGTCGTCTTTTGGTATTCCATAGTCATTGTCTATTGCTTCTTGTAATACTATATCAGCTATTTTTTGAACATCGTCTGTTTCTATGTTTTCTAACATATCTTTTACCCATAATTCTTTGTTCTCTAACTCTTGGTTAGATTCTAATATTCCATCGCTACACATTACAACAATTTCTCCACCTTTTAAATCCTTGTCATATACTACTAGGTCTATTTTGTCTACAATTCCTGCTGGTAATGATATAGCTTTTATTACTTCTACTTTGTTCTTTGATTTTATAAATGTTGGACATGCACCATTTTTTACAAATTCTATATTGCCTGTGCTTCTATTAAAAACAGATATATCTATTGTTGCATAAGTTTCTTCGGTTGAGTTCAAGTTAACAGATGAGTTTATTAGTCCTATTGAAACGTCTTTATCAAATCCTGTTTTTAATAATCTTTCTAGCATTTTTATAACTGTTGAACTGCTTTTTTTAGCTCTTGGTCCGTGATCCCATTCCATCACTTATTGCCATCATAAATTTTCCATCATGCAATTTTGTTTGTACACTTGTATCTCCTGATACTTCGCTTTTGCTTTTTGTTATTCTTGCTGATGCAATTTTTAAATTAAATTGAATTTTTTCTTCTTCTTTTTCTTCTTTATCTTCTTTATCTTCTATGTCATCTGCTAGTGATGATATTACTTTTGATACTCCACCAAGTTGATTTGCTAATGTTTTTTTATTACTTGCCTCTCTCTGTTTCCAAACAAGATTTAATTTATTTATTCTGTATGTATGGTTTATTGTTTTTACTATTTGTTCCAAGTTTTCTTCTATTTCTTTTTTAGTTTCTTGGCTATCTAATCCTATAATATAGTTATTATTATCTTCTAATAATTTTAATAATTTGTCTTTATCAATTTCTTCATCTTTTTCTAGAACATCATATATACTATCTAGCAATTCGTCTTCCATATCAACAAAATCTTCATATAGTAAGTTGTCCGAAAAGTCTTCTAAATTATTTAGCAATTCTTCTTTAAAATATTTTTTTGCATCTTCTTGTAGTTCTTCTTCTGTTTCTGCTGTTGTTGCTGCAACCTCTTGGTAACTTCTTGCTATCTCTGAAATTGTTTCTGAAACTGTATTTAATTTCTCTGCTGTTTTTGCTCCCTCATTTAATGCTCCTCCCGTTACTGGTAAAAGCTTTGTTTTCCCTACAATATCTGCAATATCTATATTTACGTTTTTAGGTATCAGCAATAACCCTAATGAAGCTATTAGTATCTCTCTTATTGTAATTATTGCTATTGTATTTCCATTTGCAATATATGTAAGTATTGCGTTTCCTAAACAGAATCCTACTATAACGCCTATCTTCCCTAATCTATTTAACATTCCTGCAAACATTCCGAGATATTGCATAAGATGCAACTAGCACTGGACTACTTGAACCTATTATTCCTAAAACCATTCCTATTGTTATTCCTGATGTTGCACCTACTAATATTCCATTTTTCCATCCTAGGAATAGTACTAACATTATACTTAATATATTACTAATTGATAATCCAAAAATTTGTAAGCTGTGTAAAGAATATAATGCAATTGACACTAATAAACTTGCCCCCATTACTTCTTCTACTGTAAATGCCATTTTCTTTCCGTATTCTTTTACAACTGTAATTGAATTTGTAAATATTTTATAGAACATATATGATATTAAAGCAAAAACGATACTTGCCAATAAGTCATATACTAAAAACATTGAAAAAAACATTTTTCCAGCTTGTACAATAAAAGCAGAAACGAAAACGTAAAATCCTAATTTTTGCTTTTCATTTCTAGCTGGATATCTTCTTTTTGGCTTAAATATTAGTAATAGTGCTATAAATATTAATGAACTTAATAAATAAGATAAAAATCCACTTGGTCCAAATCCTATAAGCGTACCTATTCCAGCAAAGATATATACTAATCCCGCTGGAATTTCATTACTACATACTGCTGCAAATATGGCTAGTCCAAAAGGAGCAAATTCTCCTCCAAAGCTAATTATTGATGCCATAAATGATATTGCATATAAAATTATATTAGATACAGAAAACAATTCTTTTAAATTAATTTTCTTTTTGTTTTCTATCTCTTCATTTTGTTCTTCTATATAATCTTCTTGTTTTTCATCTGCTAAATTTTGAAACATCCTTTTACCACCTTCATACTTTTTCTAATCTTCTGTGTATTTTGGCATTCATAGCTTGTCTGCCTCTACATTTTGTTATTTTACCATTCATAAGCTAATTTTTTTGTCGTATACAGTTGTCAAATAAGAAAAAGTTTTTTGCATTTTGTGATATATTTATTTAAATATTTCTCTTTTGTCTCTTAATTTTTATCTTTTTTAGTGGTTTATTGTATATTTTAAGATTGTTCTGTAAAATATTCATTTATTCTTATTATTAATTCATGTTTTGCTTCTTCCATAGTCATTCCTTCTAATTGTGCTCCAGCAAGTGTAATATGTCCTCCGCCTCCGAAGTTTTTCTAGTATTATTTGAACATTTATATCACCTATTGAACGTCCACTAATACATATTTTATCTCCTAGATTTCCTATTACAAATGATGCTGTTATGTTGCTAATTGTAAGGAGCTCATCTGCTGCTTTTGCACATATTAAATTTGCATTTTTATCTTTTTCTTCATATTCAGAAATTCCTATTGTTTCGTTTATTATTTCTGCTTTTTTAACTATGTCTGCAATAACATTATAACTTTCCAAATCACTTTGGAACCATTTTTTTATTTTTATTATGTCTATACCATATTTTCTTAAATATGCTGCAGCTTCAAATGTTCTTACACCTGTTTTAAATGTAAAGTTTTTTGTATCTACCATAATTCCTGCATACAAACTTTCTGCTTCTATTTGATTTAATACAATATCATTAGTTGCATATTCTATAATTTCTGTTACTAACTCTGCTGCTGATGATGCATATGCTTCGTGGAATGTAAGTATTGCATTTTCTATGTAGTCTGTCCCTCTTCTATGGTGATCAACTACTACTATTTTTTCTGTTTTATCTAATAATTCTGGAACTTCTACATAACTTTTTTTATGAGTATCTGTTACTATAAGCAAAGTATTTTCTGTAATTAATGATAAAGCTTTATTTTTATCTACTAATATCTCTTTATATTCATCTTGTTTCTCTAATGTTTCTACAAAGCTATTTAATGATAATCCTGTTTTATTATTAACTATATAGGCATCCTTGTTTAGATTTTTTGCAAATCTATATAGACCTAAGCTTGATCCCATTGAATCTATATCTGCATTTAGATGTCCCATTATTATTACATTCTGAGCATTTTCTATTAATTCTTCTAATGCGTGTGCTACAACTCTTGCTTTTACTTTTGTTCTTTTTTCTAGTTCTTGTGCTCTTCCTCCAAAGAATATATATTTTCCTTCCGTTTTTATAACGGCTTGGTCTCCACCTCTACCTAATGCAATATCCATTGCATTTGTTGCTGATTGATATTTTTCGTAATTTGTATTTCCTTCATTTGATATTGCTATACTTAGTGTAATTTGTAAGTTTTCTTCATTTCTTATTTCTTTTATTTTATCTAGTATAGCAAATTTTTCTTCTTTCATTTTATCTATAAATTTTTGCTCAAATACGAATACGAAGGTATCTCTTTCTTTTTTTATCATAATTCCTTGAACATCATTTGCCCAATCATATAATTCTTTTTCTATTTTTGCCATTATTTGTGGTATTTCTTCTGTTTGGACTCTTTGTATTACTTCTTCATAATTATCTACCATAACAATTCCAACACATGCTTTAGATTCTTCATATTTTTTTAGAATTTCTTGTTTTTCTGTTATGTCTACAAAGTATAGTATTATCATATATTTACTTGTTTTTTTAGCATTTTTCTGTTTTATTTTTACAAAGTTTCCTATTACATGATAAATCTTATCTTCTATATTTATTTGTTTATCTATTTGTGTTGTGTTTTGATTTTCTATATCAATTTTTATTTCTTTTGCTATATCGTCTATATAAGAATTTATGCCAACATTAGCAAACTCTTTATTAAATTTCGAGCTTCTCCATATAACATTTCCATCTGTTTCTAGTATTATTATTGGAAATGGTGAATTTATTAATGTGTTTTTAGCTGCTGAGTCTACATTTATTGTTAAATCTGTTATATAATTTGATATTTCACTTTTTCTTCTCTTATAAACCCATATTGTGTATACAATTATTAATGCATATCCAATTATACTTGGTATTATATATGATATATTATTTATACATAATGCTATTAAGATAATTGCTATTATTGCTAAATAAACTTTTGTCTTTGACTCTACATTTTTTAGCAATTTAACATTCAAATTTGACATATATTTTTATCTCTCCTTTTAATATTCAAAACATTATAATTGTACCTCAAAATGGCTATTTTGTCAATTTTTTATAGGAAGAGTATAATAAAATACCCGTTCATTATTAAACTTTTAGCAATGAGCGAGTATCTCAAAATATCTATTAAATTATTATTCTAAATTCCATGTAGCATATTCTTTATTTTCTGATTGGCTTGTGTTTTTTGTTAATCCTATTCCCTTTTTTAGCACAACTATTGGCCTAATGCCTAGCTCTGTTGCCGGAGTACTACCAAATTTTATTGTTGTCGACCCACATATACGTTTATTATTAACTCTATTTCCGTTAATAACAACCCAGTTACAAAATCCCATACTATTGTTTGCTGCATCACTACTTATAGTCCTTCTAACCGTTCTTGTTTTTAACCAATATGCTAAATTTGTTTCTTCATCCTTTGCTTTAAATACTAGGTTGAATTTTGCCTTTCCAACTTCCAATTCATTTACATCATATTTTTGAGTTGAAGAATATTCTAAATTCTTATCTGTCTTTTCTGTTGATCTTCCTAGGCTATCTCCTGACATTGTTGGATAATATATTGAGCCGATTGTTCCTAATAGAAATGTTGGATTTGAGCTAATAATATCTGTTAAATCCATGCTTCTTGCTCCTGTTCCTTCTATTGCTCCAGTAATCTTATCATCAAACGGTCCGCCTACTGTATATGCTGTGCTTTTAGAAGTATCAGCTCCATAACCATAACCATAAATAGCACATGCGCTTTCTATTTCTTGTTCTGAATATAAATAGCCAATTCCAGCATATAAAATAAAGTTGCTTTGTAATGTTCCTCCTCTTTTAGGCCCAATTACCTCTTCTGATATTAGAGTTATTACTCCTGTTTCTTTATTTATGTCATATACTCTCCATTTTATATCTGCTCTTGCTTCAAAGGTTTGTTCCTCATATCCATTTCCATGACTGCTTGCTGTTCCCACTGGAGAAACATATGTTAATTTACTTTTGTTTTTCTCACTTACTCTTTGTGTTGGATTATAATCAACGTAGTCTCCTATTTTTATGGATTCAATATATTCTCTTTCAGAATCTTCCTGTGCAGATGTATAATTTATCTCAAAGCTTATTGTTCTATTTCCTATAGTTATAGATTTATTCTTTTTTATCTCTTCAGCTTCTTTTTCTGTAAGTAATTCTTTTTCACGCAACTCTTCCAATAATTCTTCAAGTGTTTTTTCTGCTTTTCCATCCTCTCTGTCGTCTCTTACACTTATTTCCCACATTTCTTCTGCTCTTTCAACTTCTAGGGCTCTCGCATTTTCTTTTGCACTTTGTGTTGAATTTATTAAGCCTCCATTTATTGATGTTGTAACTGTAACAGTTGTAAGTATTAGCATTAATATTATTGTTATAATTAAAACAACAAGTGTTATACCTTTTTGATTTTTCATTTGTTCCTCCTTATATATTATCTTTCTTGCATATAATCCGCAATGTTTGCAAAGTCTTGCAAAGATAATTTTTCTCCTCTTATCTTTGGGTCTAAGTTTAAAGCTGTGAGCATTTTTTCTACTTCATCTTTATTTGCTAGATTTCCATTTGTGAGTGCATTTAAAAGTGTTTTTCTTTTTTGAGCAAATGCAAGTTTTATTACTTTAAATAGCATTTCTTCATTTTTTACTTTAACAGATGGCTCTTTTAATATGTTTAATTTTATAACACTAGAATTAACCTCTGGAGCAGGCATAAATGAAGTGCTTGGTACTTCTAATACTTTTTCAGCATCTGCAAAATAACTAATAGAACATGTTATAGCCCCTGAGTTCTTTTCTCCTGGCCTTGCAGCTAATCTATCTGCCACCTCTTTTTGAACCATAACAGTTATACTTTCTATTTCTAATCTTTCTTCTAATAACTTCATTATTATTGGTGTTGTTATATAGTATGGCAAGTTTGCAACTATTTTAACAGCTTTTATTTTATCTTTTTTGTTTTCTTTTATTAAACTTTTTAAGTCTACCTTTAAAACATCATCATTTATTAATTCAAAATTATTGTACATAGAAAATCTATCTTGTAAAATTTGTATCATCCTAGTATCTAGTTCTATGCATATAACTTTTCCTGCTGTTTCCAATAGTGGCTTTGTAAGAGTTCCGAAGTCCTGGTCCTATTTCTATTACTAAGTCCTCTTTGCAGGTTTTTGCACCTTCTATCGTCTTTTCTATGGCATTTTCATCTATTAAAAAGTTTTGTCCTAGTTTTTTATTTGCTACAATATTGTACTTTTTTAAAATATATTTTGTTTCTTCATATAAATTCAATAAAATTCACCTTTTTAAATTATACACTATATACTTTTTTTATTCCATTGTTTTTTAGTAATTTTATTGATTTTTTTTGTTTGTTAATATACAATTTCCTTAATAAATAGTTATAGGTGATTATTTTATGAAAAAGAAAACAAAAATTATTAAAATAGATAATAAAGGTCAAAAGCGTTTGCGAATTTCTCTTTCTATTGGATTCGCTTTACTTATCCTATTAGTTTTGCGTTTATGCATTTTGCAATTTGTTCAAGGTGCCAGTTTAAAGGAAGAAGCTGTTCAAAGGCAACTTTCTAGTAAAGTTATTAACCCTTCTAGAGGAACTATTTATGATTCTACTGGAAAAATACTAGCCAAAAGCACTAGTGTAGATACGGTATATGTAAATCCTGCTGAAGTTAAATATAAGGATAAAACAGAAGTAAATAAAGAAATTTTAGCTCACAAATTTAGTGAAATTTTTGAGCTTGATTATACAGAAACTTTGGAAAAGCTTAATACAAAGACCTCTACTTTTAAAATTGCAGAAAAAGTTGACCACGAAAAAATAGTTTTGCTTGAAAATTGGCTTTCTGATAATAAAATAGTTTCTGGAATTAGAACAGAAGATGATAATAAAAGAGCATATCCATATAATAATCTTGCATCAAATTTAATAGGATTTACTCGTTCTGATGGTTCTGGTGCAATGGGCTTAGAGTATAGTCTTGACGGTCTTTTGTCTGGAACTGCTGGTAAGTTACTTGCTACAACTGATTCTATAAATGGCGAAATACCTAATGGAGAGATTTCATACATTCCGGCTCAAAATGGTAATGATGTTACTCTTTCTCTTGATGTTAATATTCAATTAATTGTTGAAAAATATCTTTCTCAAGCAGTTATTGATAATAAAGCTGATGGTGGAAATGTTATAGTTATGAATCCTTCTACTGGAGATGTTTTGGCAATGACAACATATCCAGATTACAATCTAAACACACCATATACTATAAATTCTAATGAATTAAAAGAAAAATGGGATACTTTATCAGCATCAGATAAAGACTCTGCTCTTTATAAAATGTGGAACAATAGTGCTGTTCAAAGTACTTATGAACCAGGTTCTACTTTTAAAATAATTACTGCTGCCGCTGGTTTGGAAGAAGGAATTGTTACAACAGATCATCGTGGTGATTTTTATTGTGCTGGTTCAGAGCAAGTTTCTAGTGTTACTATGAATTGTTGGAGACACAATAATCCTCATGGTTCAGAAAGTTTAAGAGATGCATTAGCAAACTCTTGCAACCCAGCTTTTATACAATTAGGTAGAAAAATTGGTGCAAAAACTTTATACAAGTATTATAGAGCTTTTGGACTATTTAATAGAACTAACCCATATTTTTATGGTGAATCAAATAGTGTATTCTTCCCAGAAAATAATATTAATGAATTTAACGTAGCTACAATGTCATTTGGTCAAAGATTTACAATTACACCTATCCAATTAATTACTGCTGTATCTTCTATTGCAAATGAAGGTGTCCTTATGCAACCACGTATAGTAAAAGAAATTAAAAATACAGATACTAATTCAGTAACTACTGTTGAGCCAAAAGAAATAAGACAAGTTGTTTCAAAAGAAACTGCAGATAAGCTAATGGATATGTTGGAATATGTTGTTGCAGAAGGTACCGGTAAATATGCTAGAGTTCAAGGTTATTCTGTCGGTGGAAAAACAGGTACATCTGAACCTCTTTCTGGAAGCGAAGACGAAGGTTATGTTGCTTCTTTTATTGGACTTGCTCCAACTGTAAATGCACAAGTAGTAGTTTTAGTTACAATCTATAATCCAAAAGGTGATAGCTACCAAGGTAGCCAGGTTGCTGGTCCTGTTGTATCTCAAATTTTATCAGAAGTATTGCCATACTTAGGTATACCTTCTAATAATGAAATTGCAAGTAGTTCTACAAATTCTACTTACACAACAACAACTCTTCCTGATGTTACAGGAAAAACAATTGCAGAAGCAAGGCAAATTCTAAAAGACGCAGGTTTTTCTGTTAAGATTTCTAGTGATGAGGATGCTTCTACTACAGTTATAACAGATCAGCTACCAAAACCAGGTGTGTCTTTAATAAAAAGTTCTACAGTTCATTTATTTACAGAAAAGTCAAATGAAAGAAGTGAAACTACAGTACCTAACTTTAAGGGAATGTCTGCTGCAAGTGCAGTTAACTCTGCTGAAGCTTCTAATTTAAATTTAGTAATCAATGGCTCTGGAATTGTAATTGCACAAGATGTTGCTTCTGGGAAAACCGTTGAACAAGGTACCGTTGTTACTCTAACACTACAACAAGAAACTGGTGGATATTAATTTACGTCAAATTTACGTCAAAAAATAAAAACAAGGATATAACATTTAGTTGTATCCTTGTTTTTATTGGAGCGGGTAGCGAGAATCGAACTCGCGCTATCAGGTCGGAAGCATGACATTCTACCACTAAATTATACCCGCATTACTTTTTTATTTTAGCATATTTCAAATGTGAAATCAAGAATTTACTCTCATAACAGCAACAAAAAACTAGCCTATTGGCTAGTTTTACTTGGAGCAGGTAGCCATGAATATACTATTTTAACTTATTTTTACATAATTTTATCTATTTTAAGGCTACGTTTTTACCCCATTGTAGTACGTTATATTTAAAAATATTTCTCCTATTGCATACTTTATTGCATACTTTTTTCATTGTAAAATTTCTCTATTAATTCTACAGCCTCTTTTACCTTATAACCTTCTTTTAATAAATCCCTTAACATTAATTTAATTAATTTTCCACTTTTTTCATATTTAGTACATAAATTTTCTACAATTAATTTTTCCATTTTATTTTTTCTCCTTATCAGAGAAACGCGTTTCTTAATCTATAAATATTATATATTCCTTTGTCGAAAAAAGTCAA
>OLHG01002135.1_pt1 | contig 11009 bp, 10 predicted proteins | sample 1605971 | NCBI WGS metagenome assembly OLHG01 (sample SAMN03283289) | human gut metagenome | biome: human-associated habitat; material: feces | host: Homo sapiens | place: Peru | collected 2012 | reverse complement strand
CTCTTATTTCATGTGACATGCTTGATAAGAAATCTGATTTTGCATTATTTGCTTGGTCTGCTTTATTTTTGGCTAGTTCTAATTCATTTATCATTTTTACATCGGGATTTTCTATCGTAAAAGCCATTATTAGATCAACATAACTAATTATAAAAGACAATAATACTAACTGAGGCATAAAACTTCTTATTATAACCATTCCAACACATAAGATTATTAAAAAGTATATTGGAAGGTACTTATTTGATAATAATTTTTTTGTTTTAAACATTCCTCTTAATATTATAAGTATTATAGCAATTAAATATATTCCACACATTCCAAATAATAGAGTGTATGCTGGTCCATTAGAATCCATTATTCCATTTTCATTTATTACATTTATTTTTAAAATGAACATTATTAAAACTACTACTATATTAGTTATGCAAGTAATTTTAAATATTTTACCTATTTCTTTAAAGTTTATGCTATATATATAAAAGAAAAGCATCCATACCCAACAAAGTATTAACATATAATCTATTTTATCAATTAATTTTAACATTGATATTTTACCATTCATACTTGCATATAAAACGATTATGCATGCGATTATTGATTCTAGTAAATTGAATATTATTAATTTTCCATATATTTTTGTTTCTATATTTTCTTTCCTTTTTCTTGCATAAAAGACTATATTAACAAGTACTGCAATTAAAACTGCACATACCGGAAAGTATATATTAGTTATTCCTTGCATTTTCATCACCCTTATTATCTATGCTAATTATATCATTAGAAATAAAAAAAGAAAATGATTTGTTTCACTTTCCTTATAACTTATATTTTTTTGTATATTCATCTTTTTCCCTAGCTAGAAATGCATTGTTTTGTTTAATAGATAATTCTTTTAAAAACGCATAAACATCTTTTTCTAATGGTATATTTTTTGGCTTAAAGACTCTTTCATAAAATTCTTCTAAGCCGAAATTTGGCCATTCACTTATTTTTTTATCAATATATTCATCAAAACTATTTTTATCAAGTTCTGCTCGTTTTATTTCAGGAACGATTCCCATATACGCCATTTTAAACTTGCCATTTCGTTTCTTAATTCTTTAATAGCCGTTAATTTGTCTTCGCCATATTTATCTACTTCAAAGTTTTTACCTATTATTGATATAAAGTGTTTATCATATTCTTCGATTGCTACTGGTACTATGGTTGCATTACCTTTTTTTGCGGTTTCTATTATTCCATATGGTATTTGTAAAACTGGTAAGTTTGGAGATAAGTTCCAAGTTCTTTCTGGAAAGTACATTATGTTTGCACCTTCTTTTAACTTTTGTACCATTTTTTCTTTTACTAGTGTTCTATCTTTTTTATCATCTTCTTTTACAAATAAAACTCCATTAAATCCAAGAAATATTCCTTCTGTTGTATCGTGTATATTTTCAAAATCGCCAGAGAATAAGTAGTAATGTTCTTTTATTACTTGTGAAACTACTTCAATATCATATTTTCCTATATGAGTTATGCAATATATTTTTGGTTTATTTGTCTTTTCAATATTGTTTTCTAATACAGTTAATTTAAATCCACTCATTTTATTTTTAGCTTTATTATATTTAGCAATATTGGATGTATCTTTTTTCTTTGTTCTGGTGTCAAATTAGCGAGAAATGATTTATCGTATTTATTTCTTAGCCAATAGTAATATTTATCATATTCTTCTTTAGTTAATTGCTTTTCTTCTGATTTAGTTAATTTCTTCATAGTATTATATTTTCCCCATTTTTATACCAGCATCAAACATTATTATTGAGTCAGCAACTGAAACATTTATTGAATTAATACTTTCTTTCATTGATATAAATACTTAGTTTTAAATTAAAATTATTTTTTTATTAACTTTAAATTTTTTGCTATCCCGGTACTCATATCTAATGCAATATCAGCATCTAATATTTCATTATATTTTCTGTTATGTGAAATACTTATTATTGTTCCTTCATAACTACTTATTAGTTCATATATTAAATCAAGCGCTTCTTTATCAAGATGGTTAGTTACTTCATCTAATATCAACACATTGGTTTTTAAAATTGCTAATTTTGCAATAGCCACTCTCGTTCTTTCTCCTGGAGATAATTTAGAATAAATTTTATCTTTATCTTCGTAACTAATACTTAATTTGTCAAGTAACGCAAATACGAAAGGATAATTAACATCAATCATATTTTCTGTAAGATATTCTATAACAGATTTATTTTCTTCTAATAAAGTATTTTGTGAAATATATCCCATTTTAACTTTAGAGCCAACATTAATAAATCCACTTATCGGCTTTATTTCTCCCAAAATTGTTTTTATTAAAGTTGTTTTACCACTTCCATTAAAACCTTTAATTTGTAATTTTACTCCATAAGGTATTGTAATATCTATTAGTGTTGTTTTAAATGTTTCATATCCACATATAACTTTATTTAAAACTATATCTTTGTTCCCCTTGTTGTCATCTAATCTAAAAAATACATCTATAGGTTTCTTCTCTTCAAATTTAGGAATATTTAATTTATCTAAATTTCTAGTTATTCTTTTAATATTTGAAGTACTTGTTCTTTCCTTTGCATAATTATTAGCTATTTTATCATTATCATTATGTGCTTTCTTATTATTGCCAGAATTAGCCCATCTCTTAGCTTTTTCTAATTCACTTTTAAGTTTATCTTTTTCTTCTTTGGTTTTATAATACTCTTCTCTTTCTCTATTATATTCATTTTCTTTAGCTATTAAATAATTATTGTAAGTCATATTATATTCTTTAATTTTGCCATTAGATAATTCAAATATTTTGTTTACTATATTATTAAGAAAGGCTTCGTCATGTGACACAATAATTATTTTTTTATTGCTTTGTTTTAAATACTTCTCTAGCCAAGTTATCGCTTCTGTATCTAGATTATTTGTAGGCTCATCTAACAATAATATATCTCTATTAAGTATTAATAGTTCAATTAGTAATACTTTGATTCTTTCGCCACCTGATAAAGTTTTAATTTTGGTATCTAATGTTTCGTGCAAATTCAAACCGTTTTTTATAATTTCTAAATTACTTTCAAAATTATAACCATCTAAAGTTAAAAATTCATTATATACGACTGTATATTCTTCCATTTTTTCCTCAGTTAAATCCATAGAAAGCTTATCTAATCTACTTTCTAATTCTTTAATGTTAGTTGTTTCTTTAATATATTCAATTATAGAATATTCATAATATCTTTCTTCTACTTCTTGTTTCAAAAAGCCGATTGTTTCGCCATCAGTTTTAATATTTTCTTTGTTATTATATATAGTTTTTAAAAGAGTACTTTTACCACTTCCATTTTTTCCTACTAAGCCTATTTTATCTCCAGCATTTAATTTAAATGTTACATTATCCAATATTACATTACTGTTAAATTCTACTTTTACATTGTTAACTATCATATTTGGCACACTCCTCACATTTATTATTTTTACTCCAATTAATGATCTGCGTTTCATATGTTGCAAAATTAAACATCATTGTTTTACCTTTTAAATTGTAACTGGTATAATTATTGAAATATTTTATAATCTCATTGGTAATTATAGAAGATATCATTGCACATAATGGCCCATATGATGGAACAATCTTAACATTCTGTAATGGAATATCATTTGTTTTTTTGTCTATACATTCTAAACAAGCAGTTTCGTGTGGTACAATAAATGGTCCTATCATCGCAACATGTTCTGCAAAACCTGCAAAAATAACTGGTTTATTTTCACACACACAAATATCATTAATTAGTCTTCTAATAATTCTGAATGGTTTATCTAGAGTACATATAACAATATCGCATTCCTGTATTTCATGCAAAATTTTTTCTTTGTTATCTATCATGATGTTCTTAATAGTGATATTTCCTTTTAATTTGCTTGCTAACACTTCAGTTTTATTTTTTCCTAAGTCATTTTCTGAATATGGATATTGTCTTATTAAATTACTACATTCTACTACATCTTTATCTACTAAAATAAAATTTTCAAATCCAGCCCTTGAAAGCATATATGCTACATTTGCACCTACTCCGCCTAAGCCTAAGATTAATATTTTTTTATCAATAAATAATTCTTTATTTTGTTTAAAATCATTTGTAAATAGTGAAAAAAATAAATCTTGCCTATTATATTTATTATCACATAATGATTCATAGTTTTCATTTTTAATAATCAACTTTTCTTCTAACAAATAATTAATTACAGATTTAAGTTCAGATTTGCTTACATTTGTTTCTTTAAAAACTCTTTCTACAAGTTCTTTTTCATTAATTGGTTCTTTCAAATTCTCAATTAATGATAAAAACACTTCATTTTCATACTCTATTTCTTTTCCAGTTTCTTTAAAATTTCCCATTCTTACTATTTTATTAATTTTATCCACATAAAATGGTTTTGTTGTATTTAGTATAAGCATTTTTCCTCCTATGTAATGACAAAAGCTCAATTAATGAGCTTTAATTAACAGTGTTGATCAACATGACAAGAAAATTTTGCTACTGTTACTTTTTTTACATTAATCTTCATAAATTCTACCTCCTACCAACTGAAGTTAAATCACTTCTTGGAAATTATTTTAACACATTTAAATTATTATGTAAATAGTATCTATTTTTCTTTTTATTGATGAATTTACAATTCGTTTGTCTCAATTGTTACTATTTTATTTTCCTCATTTTTATACCAGCATCAAACATTATTATTGAACCAGTGACTGAAACATTTATTGAATTAATACCTTCTTTCATTGGTATAAATACTTTACTATTTTTGTTATTATACCATTCTTTGTTAATTCCAAATCTTTCATTTCCTATTACTAATGCTGTATTTTCTTGATAAGTAAATTCATTATATGATGTGCCTTCAACTGGTTCACAAAGACATATATCATAGCCTAATTCTAAAAGTGTTTTTTATGCTTCTTCGTATGTAGTATTTATAGTAGGAATACTGAATATCGTTCCTCTTGAACTTGCTAAAAATTTTTCTTTATATATTGTTGTTACAGGATTAACATTTATTATTAGGTCTACTCCACTTGCATATGCACTTCTATATATAGTTCCTAAGTTACCTGGTAATTCTATTCTATCATTTACTATTATTAATTTATGTTTATTTTTGTCTATATCTTTTAATGTTAATTCTTTATATTTAACAACAATTATGATAGGTATTGCATTTTCTTTTTCTTTTAATGATTCAAATGTTTTAAGTGAGATTCTATATACTTCCTTTGCTCTTTTTTTACATTCATTTAATAATTCTAGTGCCTCATCTCTTAATGTTTCTTCATTATAAAACACACTAACTATTTCAGCATTACAGTTTATTGCTTCTTTAATTACATCTAAACCTTCTACTACCATTAAATTGTTTTTTCCCTTATTTTTTAATTTTTTTAATTCTTTTACTTTTTCATTTGTTTTTGATATTTCTTGCATTTTATTCCTCCATATATTTATAAAAATCTAGTGTTGTTTCTTCTTTTTAGTAAATTCTTCTTTCGTCATTACATAACAATAACAATCAGTTAACGAGGAAAGCAGTGTATATTTTATTTGTCTTATATTCTTTGTTTTGATGAATTCTAATTTTTCCATTAATTTCCATGAAGCTATATTTTCTTTTGCAGCACATGTGTCGATTTTTGTAATATTTACTTGATTAAACATGTAGTTTATTACTGCTTTGGATGCTTCTGTTCCGTAACCTTTTCCTTGATATTTTGTGTTTAAAAACCATCCTACATCTCTTATGTCATCTGGATTTGGTTCATTAAATTCATTATAACTTTTTTGACAACTTATTTGTCCTATACATTTATTTTTTTCTTTTAAAACTATTGACCACTGAAAAACATCATTAGATAAAGCTTTTTCTAACTTTTTATATTGCCACACTTTTTCATTTTTCCAATCATAATGAATTTTACCTACTAAATAATATTTTGCAACTTCATAATTACATAAAATCTTCCATAATGTTTTAAGATCATCCTCTTCAGTTGGCCTTAATATTAAGTTTTCTGTTTCTAGTATTTTCGAACCTATATAATTCATAGAAATAAACACCCTCTTCAAATATTATTTTATCAAAAAGTATTATAAAAAAGAAGACTACTTTGAATCTTCTTTGATTATTAAACTTTCTCCAGTCATTTTGTCTGGTTTTTTTATTTGATATATATCTATTATTGTTGGTATTATATCTTTTAGTGATCCTGTTTCTTTTAATTTATATTCTTCATTACATACTATGAAAGGAACAAGACTTGTTGTGTGACTAGTTATTGGTGTTCCATCTCTTGTTAACATTTTTTCTGCATTACCATGGTCAGCAGTTATTACTAGTTCATAGAAATGTTCTTTAGCTGCTTCAAATATTTTTCCTACACAGAAGTCACATATTTCTATAGCATCTTTAGTTGCATTAAAGTTACCTGTGTGTCCAACCATGTCTGGATTTGCAAAATTAACTAATATGAAATCATAATCGTTATCAATTGCTTTTAAAACATTTTCTGTTACTTCTCCTACACTCATTTCAGGTTTCATATCATATGTTGGTACACTTGGAGATGGTACTAATATTTTATCACATTTGTTACTTGATAGTTCTTCCATTCCATCAAAGAAGTATGTAACATGAGCATATTTTTCTGTTTCAGCTATTCTTGCTTGTGTATAATCTAATCCATCTATGTATTCACCAAATGTATCTTTTGGTTTTTCAGTATCAAATGCATATTCAATATCTTGATGTATGTTAAATAAAGATGTTAATTTTAAGTTTTGATATTGTTTTGTTTTGAACGGTTTAAAGTTTTTATCATTAAATGCATCTATTAGTTCTTTCATTCTTTCTGGTCTAAAGTTAATAAATAGTATTGCATCATTATCTTTTATAGTGTTATTTGATAGTATACTTGGATTAATAAATTCGTCGGTTATATCTCTTTTATAGTGTTCTTTAAAACAACTTTCATAATTTGAAAAAGAATTACCTAATCCATAGCACATAGCATCATAGGATTTTTTTATTCTTTCCCAACGATTATCTCTATCCATTGCATAATATCTACCTGAGATAGTACCTATTTCTCCTAGTTTAAGTTTATTTGCTTTTTCCATAAAGTCTGTTACAAATTTAACTCCACTTTTAGGATCTGTATCTCTTCCGTCAGTTATAAAGTGAAATACTACTTTTTCTACATGTTCTAGTTTAGCCATTGCTAGAGCTGCATAGAAATGATTTATACTTGAGTGAACTCCACCATTAGAAAGAAGTCCTATTAAGTGAAGTGTTGAGTTATTTTCCTTTACAAAGTTCATTGTATTTTTTAGTACTTCATTATCAAAAAACTCTTTACTTTTTATTTTATCATTTATGTATGTTAATGGTTGTGGATTAATTCTACCACTACCTATAGTCATATGTCCTACTTCACTATTTCCCATTTGTCCTTTTGGAAGTCCAACTTCTATTCCTGAAGCCGCTAATTGTGCATGTGGAAAAACTGTTAAAAGTTTATCTATTACAGGTGTTCTTGCTTGTTTTATTGCATTTCCATATTCACTGTTGTTTATTCCAAATCCATCTAGTATTAATAATATTACTTTTTTCATTATTTATATCACCTAGATACATTCTAGCACATTTCTTTTTTAATTTAAAGAATTAATGTATTTTTAGCATATCTAATCTTAGCTTATCTGCGATTGTTACTATAAATTCTGAGTTTGTTGGTTTTGCTCGATCTATATCAACTGAGTGTCCAAAGATTTCTTCCATTAAGTCCCAATCTCCACGATTCCAACTCACTTCAATAGCGTGTCTAATTGCTCTTTCTACTCGAGTTACTGATTGACCATACTTAGTACTTATTTCTGGGTATAATTCTTTAGTTATGCCTCCTATAAGTTTAGGATCATCATATACCATATTGATAGCTTCTCTAATGTATTGATAACCTTTAATATGTGATGGTATTCCTAGTTCATGTAAAAGTTTAGTTATCATTGCTTGAGTATTATTCTTTTCTACATTTATTATTTTTGCTTCTTTTGCTTTAGGATTTGTTATATCTTGTATTCTTTTATGTAATTCTTGTAAGTCAAATGGTTTTAGCATGAAATATTTTACTCCATATTCACTTACATTTCTTATTGTTTCTTGTTCGTTGTAGCTTGTTAATACTAATATTTTTAAATTTATTTTGTTTTCTTTTAATTTATCTAATAAATACATTCCATCTTTTTCTGGCATTACTAAGTCCAATATTAAAGCATCTATTTCACTATAATTATCTTTTATATATTCCCATGCCTCTGCACCATTATATGCTTCTTTTAATAATGTTAAGTCATTAGTATTACTTATAAACTCTTTTAACATACCTACTAAGGCCTTGTTATCATCTACAATCATTATTTTCTTTTTCATTTAATTCTCCTTTAACACTGTCTTTATTATATAGGTTTATTATACATAAATCCATAGCGAAAAAGGTCTAGTTATGTCTAATAATGACGATTTGTGTCATGAAATGTACTTAGTAATTTTATTTTGTTGTATTTTCTATTATATCTTTAACTGAATTTATGTCAGTACTAAGTTTTCCTATTATAACTCCATCTGTTATATTAAGAATTTCATTTATGTTTTCTTTATTAACTGATCCTCCATAGAAAAATTCTACTTCTTCTTCAAATTCATACATGAAGTATTCTTTTATATATTTATTTAAATATTCTATGTCTTTTAAGTTAGCTTCTTCATTTTCTATTTTAGATACTGGCTCATATGCGATTATTAAGTTTTTTATGTCTATATAGTCTGAGGATTTTATATAATATTTTAATTCTTTTTTTATTGTACTTAGTTTTTCATCATGCCCTATACAAAGAATAGTTTTGAAACCTGAGTTAAGGCTTCTATATAGTTTTTCTTTTATTTCTTCATATGTGTCTAATTTTAAGGTGATTCTTTCTGGATGTCCTACTAGGGTGTAATTTATGTTTAGACTTTTTAATATTTCTAGAGGTATTTCACCAGTGTATGAGCCATAGTTATAACTATAGAAATTTTGAGCACCTATTTTAATTTTAGATTCTTTAAATAATGATAGATATGCTAGGTTAGGCATTAATACTAGGTTAATATTTTTAGTTTGGATGTTATTTATTTTTTCTTTGTATTTAGTTATTTCATTATAACTTAGATAACTTTTATGATTCAGTACTATTGTTTTCATTTGGATTCCTCCATTATTTTTAGTGTTTCAAATTCTTTACCTTCTAGATATTCTAGGCTTGCTCCTCCTCCGGTTGAAATGTATGATGCATTAAAGTTATATTTTTTTGCAGCTGATGAAGTATCTCCACCAAGCACTACTGTTTTTACTATGTTTTCTTTTAGATAATTAAATATTTCTTTTGTACCTTTTTGATATGCATCTTCTTCATATTTACCTAGTGTTCCGTTTAATACTATAAGGGTATTTATATCAATGTTATTTTTGAATAGTTCTATTGTTTTAGGTCCAATATCTAGTATGTGTTCATCATTAAATATATCATTTAATTCTTTTACTCCATTTTCTGTTACATAGTCTATTGGAATTATTATTTTTCCTGTTTTTAAAAGATTTTTACATTCTGTTATTTTATCAGTTTCTACAAAAGTACTTCCTACTGGATTACCATTTGCAGTTAGGAATGTTGCACACATAGCACCTCCAATTAGGAATTTATCGGTGTTGTCCATTAGATTTTTTATTATGCCTATTTTATCACTAACTTTAGCTCCACCTAGTATGAAAGTTTTTTTCTCTTTTTTAATTTTATCTAATTCTTTTAATTCTCTTTCTATTAAGAAACCTACAGCATGTGGTAAATACTTGCTTATTCCATAAGTAGATGCATGATTTCTATGACATGAACCAAAGGCATCTAGAATAAATACATCTCCTAGACTAGCCCAGTATTTAGAAAGTTCTTCATCACAACTGCTTTCTAAGTTATCTGGAATATCCATGTATCTTGTGTTTTCCATTAGTAAGATTTCTCCTGGTTTTAGAGAGTTAATTTGAGATTCTAATGCTTTTCCTTTTAATTCTTCAGCAAAATATATTTTTTTATTTAATATTTTTTCTAATTCTATTTTAACTGGTTTTAAAGTATTTAACATTTTATCTTCTACTTTTTTTACTTTTCCCATGTGAGACATAAGTATTATTTTAGCATTATGTTCAATCAAGTAATTTATTGTTTCAAGGCTTTGTATTATTCTATTGTTATCCAGTACTAAACCATTTTTAACTGGTACATTATAATCTACTCTTACTATTACTTTTTTATTTTCTACTTTGATATTTTTTAGTTTATTCATATATATCACCAATTTTATTATATACATAATTTTTTGTTAATAAAAGAAAAAAGAAAGTTTTTAACACTTTCTTTACTTTTTTAAGTTTAATCTTATTATTTGCTCTCTTCTAATGTATTCATTCATTTCAGTTATTGTTTTATCTAAATATTCTTCTAATTCTAATTTAAATTCATTATAATCTGGATGCAACTCTTGATATTTGTTAACTAACGTTTTACTTTTATCTAGAGAATAGTATTTATTAAATGGTCCATAAAATTCATTAGTATTATTTTGATGTTGAAATTCATAATTGGTATTAGTTGAAAATGGTTTATCATAAATATTTAATACTACTCCATAAGCCCTATTAATTTTGTTTATTATTTTTCCTTCTATTATACCTTTTTCCTTTAATTTTCTTTGATAAATAATAGGTATTTGAATTCCTGTTAGTAGTTCTTCTACATAGTAAGGTGATATTCCTGTTCTTACTATTATGTTGTATGCTTTACTTTCTCCATCATAAAGATATATTTCTTTTTTATTGGAATTTTGATAAC
>OLHG01002134.1_pt1 | contig 11017 bp, 13 predicted proteins | sample 1605971 | NCBI WGS metagenome assembly OLHG01 (sample SAMN03283289) | human gut metagenome | biome: human-associated habitat; material: feces | host: Homo sapiens | place: Peru | collected 2012 | reverse complement strand
TACCTTAAATGATCTAGTAGAAGAAAGTGGTAAAGATGCGATAAGATATTTTTTTACATCAAGAAGTATGGATACACAAATGGATTTTGATATTGATTTAGCAAAGAAAAATTCTAATGATAATCCAGTATTTTATGTAAACTATGCTCATGCAAGAATTTGTTCTATTTTAAGAAATAAAGATTATTCTTTAAAAGAAGATTATAAATTTGAAACAATAGATAGTGAAGCTGCATATAATGTTTTAGAAAAATTAAATGAGTTTAAAAAAGTAGTTCAAAAAAGTGCTTTAAAAAAAGAACCTCATTTAATAACAAACTATGTATATGAACTTGCAACACTATTCCATTCATATTATTCTGTAGAAAAAATAGTAACAGAAGATGAAAAATATACATATGAAAGAATAATGCTTGTAAAAGCAGTTAAAATAATTATAGCTAACTCTTTAAAATTAATTGGAGTAGAAGCACCAGAAAGGATGTAACTAATATGAAAGTTGATAAAATGAAAAAAGAAGATTTAGAATTAATGTCATATAATGATATAGCTAATCTAATACTAGAAGAAAGTACAAAAAAAACAACTGCAGAATTATTTAAGAAAATATGTGATTTACTTGATTTAGGAGAAAAAACATATGAAAATAAAATCGGAGCTTTTTATACTTCTTTAACTAAAGATAAAAGATTTTTATTACTAGATGACGGACTTTGGGATTTAAAGAAAAATCATTCTGTAAAAGTATTAAAAATTGAAGAAGCTTTAGAAGACATGGAAGAACTTGAAGAAACTGAAGTTGAAGAAACAGATGAATATGAAGATGATGAAGACGAAGATAAAGATATAATATATGATGAAAACCCTGATGATGATTTAGGGGATGATCTTGATGATTATAAGAATTTAGTAATCGTGGATGAGGAAGACTTAGATAATATTGAACCTTAATAAGGAGGTAAAACATGATTGATAGATTAGAAGAAACTTTAAAAAAGTATAATGAAATAACAGAAGAATTAACAAAAGAAGAAACTTTAAAAAATATTTCGTTATTAACTAAACTTTCTAAAGAACAAAGTGATTTAAGTGAAATAGTAGAAGTTTATAAAAATTATAAAAATATATTAAATAATATTGAAGAAGATAAAGAACTTTTAAAAGATAATGAACTTAAAGATATAGCAAAAGAAGAGTTAGAAACTTTAGAAAATGAAAAAAAAGAAATAGAAAAAAAATTAGAAGTTTTACTTTTACCTAAAGATCCTAATGATGGTAAAAATGCTATCATGGAAATACGTGGGGCAGCAGGTGGAGATGAAGGAAATATTTTTGCAGGAGATTTATTTAGAATGTATCAAAAATATTTTGAAAAACAAGGATTTAAAACTGAAATAATTAATGCTGAACCTAGTGATGTTGGGGGATATTCTCAAATTGAATTTTTAGTTAAAGGGGATAATGTTTATTCTAAATTAAAATATGAAAGTGGAGCACATCGCGTTCAAAGAATACCAGAAACAGAATCAGGAGGAAGAATTCATACATCAACTGCAACGGTAGCAATACTTCCAGAAGTTAGTGATGTTGAAATAGATATTAACCCAGCGGATTTAAAAATAGATGTTTACCGTTCAGGTGGAGCAGGAGGACAAAGTGTTAATACAGCTGATTCTGCTGTTAGAATAACACATATTCCAACAGGGGTTGTTGTAACTTGTCAAAATGAAAGAAGTCAACAACAAAATAGAGCTAAAGCTTTAGAAATATTAAAATCAAAACTTTATGAAGAACAAGTAAGACGCCAAGAAGAAGAATATGGTGCTGAAAGAAGAAGTAAAGTAGGTACAGGGGATAGAAGTGAAAAAATAAGAACATATAATTATCCTCAAAATAGAGTTACTGACCATAGAATAGGATTTACTGTTAATAAGCTTGATAGAGTTATGGAAGGTGAACTTGATGAAATAATCGAAGCTTTAATAAATGAAGATCAAAAAAGAAAATTAGCAGGTAATTATGAAAATTAATGATTTATTAAATATAAAATCAAATTATTCAAATGATGAGAAAAAGATAATTTTATCTTTTCTTTTAGATTTACCTAAATTAGATTTATTTAAATTAGAAGAAATAACTGATAAAAAAGTAATAAATAAATATAAAAAAATGTTAAATAGCAATTTACCTTTAGCATATCTACTTAATGAAGCATATTTTTTTGGAAATAAATTTTATGTTAATAAAAATGTATTAATTCCAAGACCAGAAACAGAAGTTTTAGTGGAAGAAACTTATAACTTAATAAATAAATACTTTAATGATAAAGTAAAAATATGTGATTTAGGTACTGGAAGTGGAGTAATTGGAATAACTTTAAAAAAGTTAAATAATAGTTTTGATGTAACATGTATTGATATATCTAAAAAAGCTTTAAAAGTAGCTAAGAAAAACAGTATTTATTTAAATACTGATATTAATTTTATTAACAGTGATATGTTAAAAAGAGTTAATAATAAATTTGATGTTATTGTAAGTAATCCACCATATATAAAAAATAATACAAAAGAAATTGATAATATTGTTAAAAAATATGAACCATCTTTAGCACTTTATGGGGGAGATGATGGTCTTAAATATTATAAAGAAATATTAAAAACATGTAAGAAAAATTTAAATGATAAAAGTATAATTGCTTTTGAAATAGGATATGATTTAAAAGAAGATATTATAAATATAATAAAAGAATATTTTAAAGATAGTAAAATAATTTGTAAAAAAGATTATAATGATTTAGATAGATATATATTTATTTTAAATAATCTTGAATAAAAAATATTAAAATCATCCATTACATATGTGAGGGATGATTTTTTATGAAAAAGATTTTAATATTTGTAAGTATTATAATGATTATATTATTAATGTTGTCAAGTAAAAAAGATTACTATGTTATACCAGATGAATCAATAAGATTTAGAATTATAGCTAATAGTAATAGTACAAACGATCAATATATAAAAATAAAAGTAAAAAATGTTTTAGAAAAAGAAGTAACTAATGATTTAAAAACAAGTAATACAATCGAAACATCAAGAATTATAATAGAAAAAAATATGGATAAATATAAAAATAAAGTTAAAGAAACTTTAGAAGATTTAAATTATAATACAACTTTTACAATTAATTTTGGTGATAATTATTTTCCAAAAAAAGAATATAAAGATGTAATATATGAAGAAGGAAAATATGAATCACTTGTTGTAACTTTAGGAAATGGGGAAGGAGATAATTGGTGGTGTGTTTTATTTCCTCCGATATGTACTTTAGAAGTTGAAGAAAATAAAGATATTGAATATAAATTTTTTGTTAAAGAAATATTTGAAAAATATTTAAAAAGATAACAATAGTTATGATAAAAACTATTGTTTTTATTATAGTTTTATTGTTAAAAGATTATGAAAAAAATAATTTTGAATATTCACAAATAAGAATTATCAATTGTGTGATTATTGTATAATTCAATATGAAATGTTGAATTTATATGTTGATGGAATTGTTTCATTAGGGAATTAAAAAAACGCCGTCCTTAAATAATAATAATATTATTATGCACATAAAACATATAAAAAATGATATAATGGATATGGAAAGTGTGATGGATAATAATGAAAGAGGAAATAAAGAAAAAGTATTGTATAGAAATGGATAAAGTTATTAAAAATAAGAATTCTACTGATGGAAATGTATATATGCTTACAAGTCTTTCTAATAAGTATATAATGAAATTATATGATGAAGAAAACCATGCTATTTCTATGGTTGATATTCATAAAGATTTAAAAAACGGTGGAATGAATGTTCCAGATATAATATTGAATAAAGAAAATCAAGGATACTCTCTATTGAAAAATGGTAAATATTGTGTAATTTATTCATTTTTAGATGGTGAGGAAATCGGTAATTTATTTAAAAATATAAGTAAGGATATTTCTATTAAAATAGCCAAAGAAATAAAAAATATTCATCAAATAACAAATGGTAATAACAAATATAATTTACCTATATTACCATTCAGACTTGATGGAACTTTTAATAGATATTCAATGTTACATTTTGATTTGACTAGATGTAATATTTTCTATAATGAAAATTGGCAACCTCAAATTGGTTTTATTGATTTTGATGATGCTAAATATGGACCAACAGTGGTTGATGTCGCAATTGTAATATCATTATTGTATTTTTCTAAATCAAGGGGAGTAGATGCTGAAGGCCTTAAAGCATTTTTGAATGAATATTATGATAATGAGAAACTTAGAAAAAATGAACTTCCATATTTAAAAACTTGTGCATTAAAATGGATTGATTATATAATGGATAATAATCAATTTGATTCATCAACTACTGAAAGTTTTGAGATAAGAAAAAACTTAATAGAAACAGAAATGAATTTTTAAAAGCGATGACTTATTTGTTATTGCTTTTAATTTTATGGTTTTATTGTTAAAATTTATAAAAAATATTGACAACCTGGGGGGGGTGTTTTATATAATTAATTTATAAAGTTAATAAAATAGAGGTGCTGTTGTTATGAAAAATTTTATAAAGTTTTTAAAAACGGATATTAAAATAATAAATAGTTATTTTTTACTTGCAGTTATTTTTATAATTTTAATTAGTATAGGGTATTCAAGTTATGCATTATTTAGTTTTACAAAAACAAGTACTAATGTAATTGAAGGAACAGTTGGAGAATTAAGTAAAAATGGTACAGATAATCTTATAAAATTAACAGATAATAAAGATAACAGTGGATTATATACAATAACACATGCAAAAGATACAACACTTCAAATAGGAAATGATAAAGATATAACAGAATATAGATATCGTGGAGCAAGTCCAAAAAACTATGTAACATTTAATAATGAAGTATGGAGAATAATAGGAGTATTCCCAACAGATGATGGAACAGGAAATATTGAAAATAGAATAAAATTAATAAGAAATGAAAGTATTGGAGATAAATACTGGAATACAACAGAAGTAGCATCAACATCAAGTTATAATAACTGGACAGGAGCAACTTTAAAAACAGAATTAAATGAAACTTATTTAAATAGTTTAACAGGTGAAGCACAAAGTATGACAGGAAATGCAAAATATTATTTAGGAGGAAACAGCATAAACCATGATATTGGATATGCAGATACACCATTACAATTTTATTCATATGAAAGAAAAATACAAAATACAACAAGTAATGAGTTTTACAATGGAACAAATCCAAATAGTTGGGTTGGAAAACTAGGATTAATGTATTTAAGTGATTATGGCTATGCGAGTAGTAATTGTGAAAATAAAAAAATATATGATTCTAACTCATCATCAAATGATATAAGAGCATGTAACGGTACAAACTGGTTATACAATATAAAGGCTAATGAGTGGTTATTGCCTCAGCTTGCTAGCAGCAGTTCCTATGCGTTCCTTGTCCGTTCGGTTGGGCGTGCGCGCGGCAGCAGTGTGGACGTCGGCCAGTTTGCCGTTCGGCCAGTCCTATATCTAATATCTTCCGCACAAATCACCGGGGGAAATGGAACTTCAAGTTCACCATATACGCTTGGGTTATGATCTTTCTTCCCTGCAGGGTGAAATCCTGCGGGAAGTTTTGAAAAATTGTTAATAAGTATAAAAATGGTATATATAATTAATTATAAATAAATTTATAATTATGTTATTTATATATATAAGGTATGTTTGATTGCCTCAGAATGCTAGCAACAGTAACAATGCGTTCAATGTCAATTCGGATGGGAATGCGAACAACAACAATGTCAACAACAACCAGTTTGCCGTTCGGCCAGACCTTTATAAAATGTGTAATATGATACATTAGTCATGGTTAATGTATGGGAATTAATAAAGGACAAAACATATCTTTGAGATAGTATCTCTAAATTAAATATATGTATGGATAGTTATACGTAACTTCCTAGAAAGCATATAAAAAGTATAATAAAAATTAAGGGCCTTAAAATGATATTATAACATCGTTTTAAGTGACCCTTATTTTTATTATAATTAAAATTTTATTTATGAAAGAAGGAAAAGTATGAAAAAAAGTAATGATTATGTTTTATTAAGAGAAATAGGAAAGTTTGTTTCGGTATTTGATGAAGATTCTGTTATAGTTAGTTATTTAATGGGTTATAAAATAGTAAATTCTAAAGTAGGATTTCCTAGTAATGTATTATCTAAAGTAATAAATAAACTAGAAGATAATAATATAAATTATTTAATTAAATATAAAGATAACAAAGAAGATAAAAAAGATTTTAATAAAAATAATAATTATAAAAAAATCTTAGAAAAAGGAAAAAAAGTATTAGAATTAAGAAAAATGAAAGATAATATAAAACCTAAACTTGAAAATTTAGAAATAGAAAAGTTAGAAAAAATAGTTAAATATATAAATGAGGTTATTAATGAATAATAAGTTTCTTTTAGCAAATGAAATAAAAAAATTTATTTTGTCTTTAGATAGTATTTTAATAAATTATCCTAAAAAAGATATAATAATTAAAAAAAGAATAATAAATACATCATTTGAATTACTTGAATTAGTATATTTAGCTAATAATAAAATAGATAATAAGGAAAATATAAAATATGAATGTTTAAGTAAAATAAGTATGATAGATTTTTATTTTGAATATTCATATAAAAAGAATTATATTTCTTTAAAAAATTTAAATACATATATATTTAATTTAACAAAGATAAATAAAATGTTACATGGATGGATAAATAATGAATTATAAAGTATTTAATGATATTTTAAATATATATGAAAATGAGATTAGAAAAAATACTAAAAATAAAAGTAAAATATATAATTTTGAAAAGTATAAGTTTGAAAATATAAATAATATTTATAATATAATAGTTAATTATAATAATAATTATATTTGTAAATATAATATATTTTTAATAACAAAGCCTAAGTTTAGAATAGTAATGTCATTAAATATAAAAGATAAAATAATAAATCATTATATAACAAGAAATCATTTAATACCTAGTTTAGAAAAGTATTTAGATGATAGAAATGTAGCAACAAGAAAAAATAAAGGAACATCATATGCTAGAAAGTTATTAAATAAATATATTGAAGAAAATAAAAAATATGATAATTTTTATATATTAAAATTAGATATAAGTAAATATTTTTATACAATAGATCATAATATACTTAAAAGTATGTTAATAGATAAATTAGATAGTTATTCATATAATTTTATATGTGATATTTTATCTAGTACAAATAGTATATATGTAAATGAAAAAATAAATAAAATTAAAAAGTATTATATAAGTTTATTTCCTAATAGAAAAAAAGAAATAGAAAAAATACCTATATATGAATATAATAAAGGACTTCCAATAGGAAATATGACTAGTCAATTTTTATCTATTTTTTATTTATATGAATTAGATCATAAAATAATTTATGATTATAAGATTAAATATTATATTCATTATATGGATGATTTTATCTTAATAGATAAAGATAAGAATAAATTAAAAAAAATATATAAGTTAATTGAAAAAGAGTTAATTGAAAAATATAAATTAAAATTAAATAAGAATAAATGTAAAATAGTAAGTATAAAAGAAGGTTTTGTATTTTTAGGATATAGATATAAAGTATTAAATAAAAAAACAATAATAAAGATAGAAAATTCATGTAAAAAAAGAATAATAAAAAGAATAAAAGAAGTAAAGTATTTGTATAAAAATAATTATATAAATTTAGAAACATTTTTTACTAGTATAAATACATTTTTAAATATATATAAAGTAAATAAAGGAGTTATATATAGAAATATAAATAAATATATTTTTAATAAAAGTAGTGAGTTTAATAAATAGGTATATATTTATAAAAAGAATATATAAAGATAGTTTAATAATATTTATAAAAAATAATAAGTATTGTTGTATAAAAGAAGATAAAGATATATTTAAAATATGTAAAAATAATATTAGTAAAGTAAGAAAAAACAAAATAAGTTATTTAATAATAGATAATTTAGTAGTAATAGAAAGTCATTTTTATAAAGATAATAATTATAATAAATATAAAATGTTAATTATAGTTATGAAAGTATTAGAAATGGTTTATGATTATGTTTTTAATAAAAAATAAAAGTTTTTCCTTAAAAATTTAGGTGCTTTTAAAATATGTTTGTATAATTATATATAGAGGATAAAAAATATCTTCTAAATATTAATGAAAGGAGGAACTTATGAAACCATATCAACAAGAGATTAAAGAAATAAGGGAAAAGAAAAGAGTAATCCCTGCGACATTTGATCCGGTATTTAAAAGCGTATTAACTAATAAGAAAAATAGGAATTACTTGGTTGATTTAATATCAAGCATAACGGAAATGCCTAAAAAAATAATTGATAAGAATATGGTTATAATAAATAATGAACTTAGTATAGAACATTATAATAGTAAAAAAATGACAACAGATATACTAGTAGAAATAGAAAAAAATATAATTAATTTAGAAATGAACCGTTATTATTATGATGGATTATTTAATAAAAATGATGCATATTATCACAAACTTATGGCAGATCAATATAAATGTGGTGATAAAAAATATAAGGCAAAAAGAATAATTCAAATAAACTTTAATAATTTTAGTAATTATAAAAGATTTAGAACAAACGAAGCGATACTTAAATTTGAAATGAGAACAAAAACAGGAGTAGTTAATAATTCTTTTGGAGAAGTTTATCATATTAGTCTAGAAAAAATAAAAAATAAATGGTATAATAAGGCTAGAAAAGAAAGCTTAACACCACTTGATAAAAAATTATTAATGTTATGTATATCAAGTAAGCAGTCTTTGGAAGAAATAGCTAAAGGGGATGAAAAGTTAACTATGTTTAAAGATAATCTTGAAGAAATATCAAATAATGAAAAAGTAATAGGTTTATATGATAGCGAGTTAGCTAAGGAATATGAAAATAACTGTATAAAGAAAGAACATGAAAAAAAAGAAAAAAAGCTAAACGAAATGAAAGAAGAAATTAATCTTGCAAAAGAAAAACTTAATCTTGAAAAAGAAGAACTTAATAATCGTATATATGAGTTGGCAAAATCAATGTTAGAAGAAAATATTGATATTGATATAATTAAAAAAGTGACATCTTTAACAGAAGAAGAAATTAATAATTTACTATAATTTAAACAAAAAGATATTTTTTATGTATCTTTTTTATTTTTATTTTTTTTACATTATATTGACTAAAGTTATAACAAATATTATAATTAAGTTATGATTATGGTAGAAAGGGGACAATTTATGGAACGAAAAATTAGTGAAGAACTATTAAAATGGAAAATTGATGATAATAAAAAACCAATGTTGTTGTACGGAATAAGTGGATGTGGGAAAACTTATACTATTTTAGATTTTGGCAAAAAAGAGTATAAAAATACAATATATTTTGATTGTAGTAATAATTTAGAATTAAATTATGTATTTGAAAAAAATTCAAGTTTGGAAAAATTAATAAAAGCTTTATCAGCAATATCACTTGAAACTATTTTTAAAGAAGAAAGTTTAATTGTTTTTGATAATGTTAATGAAAAAATATTTAAACTTGTTAAGAAATTGTTTATTAATTCTTCTTATGATATCGTTATGATAACATCTAATGAAAAGTTTTTAATAGGTAATAAAGCAGGGGAATTATCACTTAAGAAGATGAATCTTGTTACATTTCCTGAATATTTAAAGTTTATAGGAAAAGAACAACTTATTGATTTTATTGAAGATTCTTTTAGAAATAATAAACCTATGCCTTTTCATTCTTTAGCAATTGAAGTTTATAATGATTATGTTATAACTGGAGGTTATCCAAGTACAATAATTAACTTTCATAAAGAAAATGATTATAATATTTTATCTTCTTATCATGATAAAAGTATTTTATATATTAAAGACAATTTAATTGAAAGTGATAATTCAGAAATAAAAAAAGGTATTGAAGTTTTTAACAGTATTTCTTTTCAATTATTAAAGGAAAATAAAAAGTTTTTATATGGACTTGTAAAACCAGGTGGTCGTGGAAAAGATTATGAAAGTATTATTTCGTATATGGAAAAAAACCATTTAATTATTAAAAGTAATAGAATTAATGCTGTTACATCTCCACTTAGTAAGTGTCGTGAAGAAGATAATTTTAAATTATATTATAATGATTCTGGAATCTTATATAAAAAGATGAATGTTAATTCTAATAGATTACTTACAAATGAAAAATTACTTGAAACAATATATGAAAATAATGTTGTTTCTGTATTAAGTCAAAATGGTTTTAATATTTATAATTATCATGCAACTGGTGGTAAATGTGAAATTGATATAGTTATTCAAAATAGAAATGGTTTAATTATACCAATTGAAATTTATAACAAAGATATGGGTACTAAATCTAAAAGTTTAGGAATGACTATGACAAAATATAATTTAAATTTTGCTATTAGACTTTCTAATCAAAATTTTAGTTTAAAAAACAAGATAAAATATATCCCATATTATGCAGTATTTTGTATTGGAGATGATATGTTTATATGAAAAAAGTAATATTAGCAATAATTGATGGTTTTGGTGAAAATAAAAATTCTTATGGTAATGCTTATTTAGAAAGTAGTCATCCTGCACTTGATTTTATATATGAAAACTATTCATATTCTTTACTTGAAGCAAGTGGGGAATTTGTTGGCCTTCCAAAAGGACAAATGGGTAATAGTGAAGTAGGTCATATAACAATTGGCTCAGGAAGAGTTGTGGAAGGTCCACTTCTTAAAATTGATAAAGAAATAGCAAGCGGGGAATTTTTTAGTAATGAAGCCATAGTTGAAGCTTTTGAACATGCCAAAAAATATAATTCTAAAGTACATATTATGGGACTTTTGTCTGATGGT
>OLHG01002132.1_pt1 | contig 11022 bp, 9 predicted proteins | sample 1605971 | NCBI WGS metagenome assembly OLHG01 (sample SAMN03283289) | human gut metagenome | biome: human-associated habitat; material: feces | host: Homo sapiens | place: Peru | collected 2012 | reverse complement strand
AAGAAAAAGTCCTCATTTGTATCTTCTTCCATTTCGTCTTTATTCAAAAAGTTTTCTCCTGAATTTACTCTATGTGCATTTAAAACTATTTTACTTTTAGCAGCTTGCCTAAAAATTTTATCCAGGTGTATTGTAGGAATTTCTTCAGAGTTTATTAAATCTTCTAATACACTTCCTGGGCCTACTGATGCCAATTGGTCTACATCTCCCACTAATACTAATTTGGTTCCTTGATATACACATTTTAATAAATAACTCATTAAAAACATATCTACCATTGAGACTTCATCAACTATTATTATATCTCCATCTATTGGTGCTCCTTCATATTCGTTAGCACTTTTATATAAACTATCGTCATCTATTTTTCCTATTTCTAATAACCTATGTAGTGTTGATGCTTCTTTTCCTGTTGTTTCTGTCATTCTTTTTGCAGCTCTTCCTGTTGGAGCACATAATACCGGCTTCATTTTATGTTTCTTATATAATTCTATTATCGCCTTTATAATAGTTGTTTTACCTGTTCCAGGACCTCCAGTAATAATACATACATTGTTATCATTAATACTAAATATTGCCTCTTTTTGTTTATCTGATAAAGTAAGTCCTATATCTTTTTCCGTCTTTTCTAATTCTTTTTTGATATTTTTTATTTTTTTAGTATTGTCCGAATCCCTTAGTGTTATTATTTTTTCTGCTATATTTTTTTCTGCTACATAAAATGGTTTTGCATACACCCATTCTTTATTATCATCTCTATCTTCTATTATTATCTCTTCTTTTGCTTTCATTTCTATAAGAGTTTCTTCTATCGCATTTACATCTATTCTTAATAAATCCTGCTCGAATTGTATTAAATTTTCATATATAACAGTTGAATGACCATTTAGTCCTATCTTTTCTAATCCGTATTTTATTCCACTTCGTATTCTTTTATAGTTATCTTGTTCAAAGCCTAAATCTAGTGCGATTTTGTCTATTTTTTCAAAGTTAACCTTACTAGCTACATCTATTAATATATATGGATTTTCTTCTATTTTCTCTAGTGCATTTCCACCTAATTTTTTATATACATTTTCAGCACTTTGTGGACCTATTCCAAACTTGTCTAAAAATCCAACTATCTGCCATAATTCCCAATTTTCTAGGAATTGTTGTGCTATTTCTAAAGCTTTTTCTTCATTTATTCCTTTTATTTGAGTTAATTTTTTTGGTTCTAATTTTATTATATTTATCGTATCTGCTCCAAAAGCATTTACTATTTTTTTTGCAGTTGCTGGTCCTATTCCTTTGAAGTTACCATTTGCTAAATATTTTTCTAGCGCTTCTGGTGTTGATGGTATCATTTTTTCAAATGTAGCTATTTTTAGTTGTTCTCCATACTCCGGATGAGTTACTAAGTCTCCTGTTAATTTTAAATTATCTCCATTATTTATAAACGGCAAATAGCCTACAACAGTAACCTCCTCTTTTTCTGTGGTTTCAAAGGTTGCTACTGTGTAGCTATTCACTTCATTTTTATATATAATATCTACTATTTGACCTTCTATTTGCAACTTTATTCCTCTATTCCAATTCATTTTAACTTGTATTATAGTATCACAAATAGCAGTATTTTTCAATAAATTTCATCCATTTATAACTCTCATTATTTTTTTCATACTTATTTTGCTGTTCTTGCCTGTTCTATTTCTTCGTCAGTCGCATTTGTGATTTTCTTTATTATATTTATGTTAAAATTTTCCTTTAACATTCTTTTTATAACTTTTATTTGGTTTTCCTTCGCTCCTTCTTTTCTTCCGTTTTTCTTCTCCTTTTGCTACTCCCTCGTACCAATAATTTACTAATTCCTGCCCAAATCTCATACTATTCTCCTCCCCATCTTTATTTATTCTTGCTAGCAGTTTTTCTGCTAAGTTTGTATCGATTTCTCTTATTATATTTGTTATGTATATACTTATTCTTTCTTTTTCGTCTTCTGTAAATTTACATTCTTCTATTTTCTTAATCTTTTTTTCTATAGTAATACTCTTCTTTTCCATTAGCAACATTTTTGGTAATGCTCCTCTTGCCTCTATCAATTCTTCATCACTATATGTATTTATATCTACAAGATTATAGTTTCCTATCGATGGTAAAGTAATTTCTGGTATTTTTGCTTGTATATCTTCTAGCGACTTCGATACTTTCCATTCTCCTTCTCCGGTATACAATACTATTGGTATTACCCTTGGAACTTCATAGTTTTTCTCTTTTTTTGCTAAGTCCAGTGCTTCTCTCATTATTTCTATACTATATTCTGCTATTCTTACTGGCATCATTTTATCTTGTTTACTTTGATGCTCTATTAAGTAATATATCCCTTTATTCTTTAAGTCTTTATAAACAATATCTGATTCTTTATTCTTATACAATTTTGTTACAAAACTACTTTTATATTGTTCTATTTCTTTTGCTTTTATAAAATCTTTCTTTTTTAGTGCTAGATTTATTAGGTTTGCGACCTCTTGCGAATTTGAAAGCATTAATCTTACTGCTTTATCATGTGGATGATTTATTGTTTTGTCATATGTTTCACTTTCTTCTTTTAATTGATTGTTGTCTATTTGTCCATGATCTCTTTTTCTTCTATATTCTCTCTCATATTTTATTAAATGTTCTTTTATTGCTTTTACTGGTTCTTGCTCTATTATTTTATCAATTATTTCATCAATTTCTGTTTGAGAAAGTCCTCTGTTTTCTTTATTATTTTTATCCATTCTATTCCTTTCTTATTTTACCAAATAATTCTTTTATTTTCAACTATTTAGTAAAGTATTCTGCATCTTTTTTAACTCTCTATTGATATTTTTCTCTGGGAAGTTTTTAGATTTTAATTTTCTTTAGATAAAAACATAAATTCGAATTTACTATAATTATATTTGTATTATACCCCGAAAGTGGCTACTTGTCCAGCAAAATCGTATGTCAAATTTCGACATCTTAGTTTTCATTCGTTTAGCATTTATCTTCTTATGCTTAAGTTTTATTAACCAATTATCTGTTTTCTGCATAATATATATAAAATTATTTTAGGAGTTTTATATGTTAGATTTTATTCTCACTTCTATTCTATGGATTCTTGCTTTGTATGGGTTATTTGAAATAATTAAAACAATTATTCATATTCGTAAATATCCAAAAATTTCTTTTACTGGTACTTCTTTTGTAATTACTGTACATAATCAAGAAAATAATATTGAATATTTTTTACGTTTGTTGATTTATCAGATGCTCTATTATAATTTAAGTATCCCAGAAGTAATTGTTGTTGATTTGGATTCTACGGATAATACTTTAGATATTTTGCGTGCTTTTGCCAATGATTTTAATTTTATTACAGTTCTTTCTTTGGAAGAATATACTTCGTTGCTTGCAGTAAATTATTCGTAAGATTTTATTTGAAAGAACTAATATAATATATGACGAAAAGATCGAATTGAAAATAATTGAGCCTAGGAATTCTTAATAAAGTTTTACGGAAAGAGTTCAGGTGGATTCAGTTATGAATTCATACGTGGAAGGGTGCCGTAAAACTCATTTAGAAATCCTTGCGAAATTGTTTGAACGAGAGCTTTGAGGAGTATATTCATATTAGTTCTTTATATGATATATATTTCTCACATAAACCAAAAAGAAACTGATATATCAGTCCCTTTTCAATAACATTATATTAATTTAAAATCAATTTTTCTTGTAAGTTTATCAGCCGAAAGTACTTCTATTTTTACTTTGTCTCCTATTTTATAAACCTTATTGCTCTTTTCTCCTTTTAGAGTCTTTCTTTCATCATCATAAATATAATACTCATCGCCAATATTCTCAAATCTAACTAATCCCTCAACTGTATTGTCTAGTTCTACAAATATTCCAAAAGAGGTAATTCCAGAAATGACTCCATCGTATTCTTGTCCTATTTTACTTTTCATAAATTCTGCTTTCTTTATTTTTTCTGCATCTCTTTCCACTTTTTGTGCAATTTTTTCTCTTTCTGATGAGCTATCCGCATATTTTACAGCTTCTATTTCATATTTTTTTCTTAGCTCTTCATTTATATTATAGTCGTGTTTTAAATATGAAGATATTACTCTATGAATGAACAAGTCTGGGTATCTTCTTATTGGAGAAGTAAAGTGGCAATAGCACTTGCTTGCTATTCCAAAATGTCCTTTATTTTGACTCTCATATCTTGCTACTTTTAAAGTTCTTAATATTAAATTTGATACAACTTTTTCCTCTTCTTTTCCCTTTACTTCGTCTAACACTTGAGCGAAGGCTTTTGAGTGTATACTTTCTTGGTCGTCTTTTTTTACTCCTCTTATTTTATATCCTAAATTAAATAAAAATTTATTTAATTCCTCAACTTTTTCTAAATCTGGAGTTTCATGTACTCTGTATATAAATGGAGCTTGTAACCAATAAAATTTCTCTGCTACTGTCTCATTTGCAGTTAGCATAAATTGTTCTATGACCTCATTTGATTCTAAGTAATCATATTTCTTTACATCTATTGCTACTCCATTATTGTCTAATATTATTTTACTTTCAGGAATATCTAAGTTCAAGCTTCCATTTTTATCTCTTCTATCTTTTAATATCCCCTTTAATTCTCTCATTCTTAAAAAATGTTCTATATAAGGTTGATATTTCTTAGCCACTTTTTCTATTCTTTTTAACTCTTTATCTGAAAAAGTTTCTTTTTCAAGTTTTCCATCTTGTAAGTCTTTATATAAAAATAAATCATTTACATCATGATAATTCATTCTTTTGGTTGTTTTTATTACAGATTTAAATATATCAGAGTCTATAATTTTTCCCTTTTCGGTTATTTTCATTATGACTGATATTGTAAATCTATCTTGATTTTCGTTTAAACTACATATACCATTTGATAGTTCTTTTGGAAGCATTGGTATTACTCTGTCCATCATATAGATACTTGTTCCTCTTGTTATAGCCTCTTTATCTAGTTTAGATCCTGATTTTACATAGTAGCTAACATCAGCTATATGCACTCCTAATGTATATGTTCCATCTTCATTTTTCTTTACATTTACTGCATCATCTAGGTCTTTTGCATCTTCTCCATCTATTGTAAAGATTTCCTCTGCTCGTAAATCCACTCTTCTTTGAATGTCTTTTTCATTTATAGTTTGTGGGCTTTCTAACGCTTCATTTATAACTGGTTCAGGAAACTCGTTTGGTAATTTATATTCTTTTATAAGAGCTAACATATCAACTCCTGCTTCGTCTATATAACCAATTACCTCAATAATCGTACCTTCTGCTTTGTTTTTTCTATCTGCTTTTTTATCTATTTGGACAACTACTTTTTGATTGTTTCTTGCTTTTGCCATTTTCCTTTTTGGAATATAAATGTCACCTTCAACATTTTTGTCGTCAGGAATAACAAACCCAAAGTTTTGACTTCTTTTAAACGTTCCAACTAGAGTTTCTTTATTTTCTTCAATTATCTTTTTCTTTCTTGATTTTTTCATTCTTTTCCTCTCTGTAAACACGCAAAAACGACAGAATATCCTCTGCCGCCTTACTAAATCTTTTTAAGTAATCTTATATAACATATACTATTCCTAGAGCTATAGTTAATACTATAAAAGTTCCTCCAAGTATCATTGTCCATTTCTTTAATTTTCCTTCATGAGTTCTGCTTTTATTCTTCTCATAGAAGTTACTTGTAGTAGAACCAACTATTGTTCCAGAAGCTCCGTTGCTGTCTTTAGTCTGAATCATTGTGATTACAATTACTGCTAAACAGTTTAAGATATATAAGGCCATTAATATATATTTAACTACTTGCATTTCTAACTCTCCTTTTGCTACTTATATTGACTTACTTATTTTATCACAAATTATTCTAAAATGCAATCTGTTTTAATATATTTTTATTAGTTTTGGCAAAACCCTTTATTTTATGCGACTTTTATGATATAATGTTTATGTATTAAAATTGAATATGGAGGTAATTTTATGGTTCCTTGGCAAATATGGCTTATAATAGCAGGAGTTTGTTTAATTATAGAAATTGCAACTGTCGGATTTTTCGTATTCTGGTTTGCAATCGCTGCTCTGATAACAGCTCTGTTAAGTCTATTTATCCACAACATAATTGCTCAAGCTACTATATTTATTATAATTTCTGTTATACTAATCTTTTTAACCAAACCATTAACTGACAAGATTACTAAAAAAGATAAAGTGGCTACAAATGTTAATGCTTTAATTGGTCAAGAAGGAATAGTTATAAAGGAAATCAACTCTGGTTCAAATAAAATTGGTCAGGTTAAAATTTCAGGCGATACTTGGTCAGCCGTCACTACTAATGATTTTACTAATGCAATTCCTGTTGGAACCAATGTAAAAATCTTAAAGATTGATGGCGTGAACTTAATTGTGGAACCGGTTTATTCAATATCAGAAAGTGCTAAATAAATTTAATTTTAATATATATAATTTAAGGAGGAAACATTATGTGGTTTTTAATTGCACTACTAGTTATAATAATAATTATAGCAGTAAAATCAATCAAGGTTGTAAGACAATCAGAAGTTTACATTATAGAAAGATTAGGTAAATTTCACAAAATAGCTGATGCAGGTCTTACAATTATAATTCCTTTTGTTGATCATGTTAGAAGTGTTGTAAGTTTAAAACAACAAACTATGGATGTACCACCTCAAGGAGTTATCACTAAAGATAATGTTACAATAACAATAGATACTGTTGTATTCTACAAAGTTACAGACCCAGCAAAAGCAGTTTACGAAATCCAATCTTTAAAGAAAGGTATTGAATATCTAGCTATCACTACGATTCGTGATATAGTTGGTAAAATGGACTTAGATGCAACATTTGGTTCAAGAGATCTTATTAATGAACAATTAAGAGAAATTCTTGATGAAGCTACATATCAATGGGGATGTAAGATAGACAGAGTTGAAATCAAAGATATTACTCCACCTGCTGATATTAGAGATGCAATGGAAAAGCAAATGAACGCAGAAAGAAATAAGAGAGCTCAAATCCTTCAAGCTGAAGGTGAAAGACAATCTGCTATCACACTTGCTGAAGGTAAAAAAGAAGCTGCTATTCTTGAAGCAGATGCTGAAAGAGAAGCTAGAATTAGAAAAGCTGCCGGTGAAGCAGAAGCTATAAGAAAAGTTGCAGCTGCTAAAGCCGAAGAAATTCAAATGGTATATAATGCAATGATGAAAGCAAAACCAGATGATACATTAGTTCAATTAAAATCTTTAGAAGCTTTAAAAGATATTGCTAATGGTGAGGCTAACAAAGTATTTATTCCTTTCGAAGCTACTAATACTCTTTCAAGTTTAGGTGCTGTAAAAGAAATGTTTAAAGATGATAAAAAAGCTGAATAAAATATTTCCCTGGCAAAATGCCAGGGATTTTTTTATTTATTATCTTTCTTTTTCTTCTTTATTATTTCTTACATATTCTTGTTGTAAAGCTCTAATTTTTTCCGTTATCCCTGAGCTTACTTTATCTCTAGTATTCTCTATGTGTTTTCCATTTTTATCAATTCCACCAATATCGTGTAATCGAGATTCATCCCATTGTCCACCTTTTGTTAAATGTCCTTCATATCCATTTGACAACATTTGTAATATGCCTTGAATTAATTGAGATTTGTAACTATCATCATATTTACTATTTACAATGTCATTTAATCTATATGGCAACGAAAATGCCACTGGAATTCCTTCTGATATATCCAGTCTTTCTGCAGCGCTTTGATCAGTAACAGAATTTAATCTTGCTGTATATAAATATGTACCTGCAAGGTCTTTTCCAACCTTCTTAACACCTCTAACTCTTAAATATTCTCCATTAGATAAATTTACGCCATCATATTCTTCTATCTTATCTCTGCCAATACCGCCTTTTAAGAAAGGATTTTCTATTACTGTTTTTCTTTCTCTGTTTTCTTTTTGTTTACGCATTTCTAATCTTTGCAATAGTTCTTGTTGTTCTTTTGACTCTCTTTGTTTAATTTCTGCTTGCTTTCTTTGAGAATCTATTCTTTTTCTTTCCGTTTCTTCTAATAGTTTTTGATTAAGTTTTTCAATTTCAGTTATAATTGCTTGACTTGGCATTTGAGAGCTAATATTTTCTTCACTTTTTGCTCTTCCAATGTATGAATAAGACATATCATTTAATTGCACAGTTTTATTATTTTCTAATATTTCTTTTACCAAATCAGTTCTTCCATCTGGAACTTCAAAACATATTGGTTTTCCATTTGAAAATATAATTGCATCTCCATCTCTACCTTCTGCCACTTTTGCTGAAACTAAGCAACTTTTACTTCCATCTCTATGTATAAACCTTTTTTCAACCTTTATATCAAACACTATTTTTGAGTTTTCTCCGTTTTGTATTGTCACTATATTTGGCATTACATTAGCTCTTTTTATTTCATTTTGAGTATTTTGTGTCGGTTTTTTCACAAAATCAAATAATCCCATTTTTTATTTCCTCTCGATTTAACTACTAAAAATTTTTATTTAAAATTTAATAATCTCATTCTAGTACAATTCATTCGCTTCTTCTTGAGTTATTAAGTTTTGTTCTACTGCAAAATCAATCTGATCTTTTCTTGATTCTGCATTTTCTGTTTCTTTAAGATGCTGTATTAAATCTTGCTTTCCAGTGGATATTGTACTTCCATTTTTATCTACAAGTGTTGGTTTATGATTTGGTTTAATCATAGTAAAATATACTATAATTCCAATAATTACCAACAAAGCTACTATTGATAGAATTACAATTATTTTCTTCTTACTCATATTTAAGTTCCCTTTCAATATAATTTACTACATTATATCATAAGCTTTTTATTTTTCAATATTATAAATTAGTTATATCTCCAACTTTCAATTTTTTAGCTTTTTTAAATGTTTCTTTTTCTTTTTTAGTAATAATCTTTTCTTCTATTTCTCCATTTGATTTACAGACTTTTATTGTTATTTTTCCACTCTCTATTTTTGGATGTCTTAATACAACTCCATCTAATTTATCTGTTTCAAATTTTGATATTGCAATATACGAAAATTTTTCATCTTCATATGGTGTTTCTCCGTCTTTCAGTACTTTATGTATTTTGCTTCTAGCAACTCTACACGAAAATGCGCACCAGTCATCTTGTCCTATTTTGCACTCTCCGTTATGCTGGCAAGGAGCTACTATGTTTGCTTTATTATCTATAAAAAATTTTCTTATACTATTTATTTCTTTATAACCTTCTGGCGTTCCAGGTTCTATTATCAATAAGATTTTATTTGTAGCTTGCCATAATTTTTCTAGTATCTGCTCTCTTGTTTTTTCCTCGATTTCGTTTAACACATAACTTGCAATAACTAAATCAGCTTTTTGATCTATCTGCTCTTGAGCAATGTTAAGTTGCATCCATTTTGCATTTTTAAGTGTTTCATTATTTTGCATTAATTTCTTACCCATTTGCATCATATATGTTTCGTTTTCGATGCAAGTAATATCATCAACTTGCATTAAATCAAGAATTGCCCACTCAGCAGAGCCTGTTCCAGCTCCAATATCTAAAACGCTTTGAATATCTATATTTGCTATTTTCATCGTGTTTTCTAAAGCTGTATGAATAGAACCATATGTTGCAGGCATTCTACTAATAGCATATGCAAGTGCTTCTTCTTTACTATTTATAAGTTTATTCTTTGTTTTTATTTTACTATCTTCTCTATATCTTTCACTAACTTTTTGTGCACATTGTTTCAATTCTTTAATACTTGCACTTTGTATTTCTTTTTCTACTTCTTCTTTTAATTCTAATGGTAATTCCATATAACCTCTCTATTCACAGTTTTCATCTTTTATAAAATATTTAGTTCCAACCATTTTATCTGGTAAATATTGTTGTTCTACATAGTGTCCTGGATAATCGTGCGGATATTTATAGCCCACTCCATAGCCGTCTTTTTTCATTCCTTCAATAGGCGCATTTCTAATATGCATTGGAACTTCACCGGTGTCTTTACTTGATACATCTTCTAATGCTTTGTTTATTGCTAAGTAGCTTGCATTTGATTTTTTAGAATTTGCTACATATAGTGCTGCCTGAGATAGTATTATTCTTGCTTCCGGCATTCCAACCATATGTACTGCTTCCATTGCACTTGTTGCAACAACTAGTGCATTAGGATTCGCAAGTCCAACTTCTTCTGACGCTGCAATTACTATTCTTCTAGCTAAGAACATCGGATCTTCCCCTCCATTTAAAGCTCGAGCTAAATAAAATACTGTTGCATCAGCATCGCTTCCTCTCATTGATTTTATAAATGCACTAATATTATCATAATGTCTATCACCGTTTTTATCAAATATCGCCTTTCTGCTTTGGACACTTTCTTTTGCAATTTTATCAGTTATTGTAATATATCCATCTGCTCCCATTTTAGTTGTCAATACTGCTACTTCTAAACCATTTAAAGCTGTTCTTACATCTCCGTTTGCAGTTTCTGCTATTTTGTAAAGAGTGTCATCTGTTATTTTTATTTTGTACTCTCCTAAACCTTCTGGTTTTTCTAATGCTTTTTTCAACACTTTAAATATATCATTTTCAGTTAGGGGCTCTAGTTTGAACACCATTGATCTTGATATTAAAGCTTTATTTACTTCAAAGTATGGATTTTCTGTTGTCGCTCCTATTAGTATAACAGTTCCGTTTTCTACAAATGGTAATAACGCATCTTGTTGTAATTTGTTAAATCTATGAATCTCGTCTATAAATAAAATACATTTTCCAGTAGGATTTAATAATGGATTTTTCGCTTCTTCTATCGCGTTTTTTATATCTCCCACTCCTGCAGTTACTGCATTTAATTTTGTAAATTTGTATTTTGTTGTATTACTAATTACTCTAGCAAGTGAAGTCTTGCCACATCCAGGAGGCCCCCATAAAATAATACTAGA
>OLHG01002125.1_pt1 | contig 11044 bp, 9 predicted proteins | sample 1605971 | NCBI WGS metagenome assembly OLHG01 (sample SAMN03283289) | human gut metagenome | biome: human-associated habitat; material: feces | host: Homo sapiens | place: Peru | collected 2012 | reverse complement strand
ACGCCACACCGACGAAATGCGTAGCATTTTGGAGGTTGGCTCTGAACAGTTACTATAATATTTTTAAAGGAGATTGTTTATGACTGACCATATTTTACCACATAATCATGGTGAACATTTGAATACAAAACTTCTTATAGATAACATTGCAAAGACGGAGGACTTCCAGATTGTAGCTGACCTGTTCAAGGTCCTCGGAGATAACAGCAGAGTACGCATTTTCTGGCTTCTCTGCCACTGCGAAGAATGTGTGATCAACATTTCTTCCATGATGGACATGAGTAGTCCGGCTGTCTCTCACCATCTCCGCCAGCTGAAATCTTACGGACTGATTACCAGCCGCAGAGAAGGGAAAGAAGTTTACTACAAAGCAGCAGACACAAACCAGGCTCAGCTGCTTCATCACATGATCGAGCAGGTGATTAAAATCACATGTCCCGAAGCTTAACTGTTATTACTGCAATATCACGCAATTAAACAAGTATATCAAAACGGAAAGACATGAATTTCTCAGAGATATTCACATCCTTCCGTTTTCTTACTGAATTTATTCACATTTTGTAACTGTTCATAAGAAAGTTTTACACTTCACCATTTTTAAACTTAATGATCATTTCATTCGTCAAACTGTCTCTGCTCGGCTCCACCGGAATCTCATCCCTTTGAAACCATTCTGCCAGTGCCAGTTCTTCCCGATCTAATGTAATTTCTTCCTCTCCATCCAGGTCGCAATAGAACCCCATCAGGATCGTATCACTGAAAGACCACGGCTGGCTCTTATAATAACGTATGTTCTTGACTTTCAGTCCGACTTCTTCCATGACTTCACGCTGAACAGTCTCCTCGATTGTTTCTCCAATCTCGGTAAATCCTGCAAGAAGTGCATATTTTTTATATGCTCTTCCGGCGTATTTTGACATGAGAATCTTGTCACCATCAGTTACTCCTATGATAACTGCCGGGCAGATTTTTGGAAATTCCATATTGCCACAACGATCGCAACGCATCATACGTTCTTTTTCATCATGTCTCATCTTATGTCCACAGCGTCCACAGAACTTGCGATTACGATACCAGTTGTTCAACTGATAACCGGTAATTCCGGCAAATGCAAGATACTGCGGTTCTGCATAACGGAAAGATTCTTTATTCTCCATTGTAAACTCTGACAACCGTTCACGACTAATGTTCTGTACCAGATAAAAGCGTTCCTCGTCAATCGTAAACAGATAAACTGCTTCTTCATAAATCTCTTCATTAAGACGTTCCAAATCACGAAATCTTGGGAATTCAATTCCATCTTTCCTTTTCTTCAGCAGTGCACTTTGTCCTTCGTAATACAATGCATAGCTCTGCGCATCCGGAGGGCATGGTCTGTACTGGTTATCAAACTGATGTGGCTGTATATCCTGAATCATAATTCTTTTCCTTTCTTAAACATAGAACCAAGAACCCAGAGAACTCCACCTGCTCCAATTGCAAAATCTCCCAGGTTATATGTTACTTGATCCAACTTTTCCTTTCCTGTCTTAACTCCGATGTAATCAACAACCTTCTCTTTATGATAACGGTCCGTCAAGTTACTCCAAGCACCTGCTGCCGCAAGTGTGATTCCGGTTTTTCTTAAAATATTGCTGTTCCCTAGAAGTGTCAGCATCTGTATCACTGTCACAATACCTGTTCCCACTTCTGTAAGCTTTTTCACTTTCTTTGGATTATTCGCAAATACTCCCAGACAGATTCCTGGATTATGAATACGTCGAAGTTCCAGCTTCTCTGCCAGCTTCCTCTTCTCTCCCATCTTCAAGTTCTTTTCTACATAGTGCTTTGCCCATTGATCCACAAGGAATACCGTGGTTCCACCCAACGGATAGAATTTATTTTTCTTCACGCTATCATCTCCCAGTCATTTCATATTACAATTCAAAGTACCTGTTCCCGGCAACAATTTCTCTACAGCATTTCCAGAAAATCTTTTTCTGAAATAATCGGAACTCCAAGATCTCTTGCCTTTTTATTTTTTGAAGATGTGGAATTCACGTCATTGTTGATCAAATAATTTGTCTTTGATGTGACACTTCCCGTCACCTTACCGCCACGTTTTTCAATCTCAGCCTTTACCTCTGCACGATTTGCAAAATGTTCAACACTTCCGGTAATAACAAAGTTCACTCCGGCGAATTTCTGGCTGTCTTCTGTTACTTCCTCTTCTTCTAATTCCACTTCGTCAAGAAGTCGCTTATAGATTTCCTGATGCTCTTCTTCTTTGAAATAATCTACATAGCTCTTCGCCATAACAGCTCCAACACCCTGAATCTCGACAAGTTCTGTCTCTTTTGCGTGAAGCACACGCTGCGGATCATTTCCAAGTGCACGGCAGATTACCTTCGCATTCGCACTTCCGATTCCCGGAATTCCAAGACCGTAAACCAGTCTTGCAAGTGTTGTCTTTCTTGCCTTTTCAATACTACCCTGCAGTTTCAGGAAAGATTTTTCGCCAAAGCCATCCATTGTCATGATCTCATCTCTGTAGTTATCAAGATGGAAGAGATCTGTAAAGTCTTTCACATAACCGTGGAAAATGAATTTCTCCAGTGTCGCCTCTGAAAGGCCTTCAATATTCATCGCATCTCTGCTCGCAAAAAGTGCAAAGGACTTCACATGCTTTGCCTGACACTTCGGATTGGTACAATACAGCGTCTTTGTCTCATTTTCCATAGAGATTTTCGTCTCACCTCCACAGACCGGACAAACTTTTGGAATATCTTTCACTCCACTTCTTGTCAGATTCTCCGAAATCTGCGGAATAATCATGTTCGCCTTGTATACCTGGATCTCATCTCCAACACCAAGTTCAAGTTCTTCCATGATGCTGATATTATGGACGCTTGCACGGCTGACTGTCGTTCCTTCAAGCTCTACCGGCTCAAAAACCGCCACCGGATTGATCAGACCTGTTCGTGACGGACTCCACTCAATCTCAAGCAGCTTTGTGTTGCGGATCTCATCTGCCCATTTGAAGGCAAAGGAATCTCTTGGGAACTTCGCTGTTGTTCCAAGTGACTGTCCGTAAGCAATATCATCATACACAAGCACAAGACCGTCCGACGGAACTTCGTTGTGCTCAATCTCACGGGCAAACCATGCCACTTCCTCTTCAATCGTATCTCTTGTCACTTCATGGTTCTCCACAACATCAAATCCCTGGTTTTCAAGCCACTGCATCTGATATTTTCTGGAATTCTGGAAGTCCACGCCTTCTGCACGAACGAGTGTAAATGCGTAGAATCTTACATTTCTCTTTGCAGTGATTTCATTATTCAGCTGACGAACAGAACCGCTGCAAAGATTTCGTGGATTCTTATATTTCGCATCCACATCCTCAATCTCTTCATTGATCTTCTCGAAATCTTTATAGGAAATAATGGCCTCTCCTCGCAGTACAAGTTCTCCCTGATATGGAATCTTAAGCGGTACATTTTTAAATACTTTCGCATTGTTTGTAATGACCTCACCGATCACTCCGTTTCCTCTGGTGACGGCCTTCGCAAGTTCTCCGTTCTGATAGGTCAGAACAACAGTAAGTCCATCCAGTTTCCAGGAGATTAATGCTTTTTGTCCGCCTAGGAATTCCTTCAGCCTTTCTACATCTTTCGTTTTGTCCAGAGAAAGCATCGGACGCTCATGACGTTCTTTCGGGAGCTCACTGAGTACTTCATATCCAACATTTACCGTCGGACTGCTCGCCATTCTCGTTCCAAGTTTCTCCTCTAATTCAAGCAGTTCATCATAGAGCTTGTCATACTCGTAGTTGCTCATGATCTCTGTATTTTCCTGCTCATAAGAACGTCTCGCTCTGTTCAGAAGTTCCACCAGTTCTCGCATGTGATTCATTTCTTTCTGCTCATCCATCATCGCTTCTTCCCTTTCCCCTGTCTCGTTCTATTATCTTGTGTTGCTGCCCACTGTTCCTGATATTTTCCACCGGGCAATGCAGAAGAATCTTTCAGCTGATCATATAATTCGTTCAATTCCTGATCTGTTAGTTTTCTGTACTGTCCATCCTTCAATCCATCCAGTGTGATATTCATCACGCGGACGCGTAAAAGATCCTTCACTTCATATCCAAGAGCCTCACACATTCTGCGGATCTGACGGTTCAACCCCTGTGTCAGGATTATGGAAAATGTATATTTACCGATTTTTTTCACTGTACACGGACGTGTTACGGTATCAAGAATCGGAACTCCTGCTGCCATCTTCTTTAAGAAGTCTTCCGTAATTTCTTTATCAACAGTTACTTTATATTCTTTCTCATGTTTATTGGCTGCACGCATCATTTTATTGATGATATCACCGTTGTTCGTCATCAGAAGGAGTCCATGAGAATCCTTATCAAGTCGTCCGATATAAGTCACACGCACCGGATAATTCAGGAAACGGACAATGCTGTCCCTCTCTCTGCGTTCTTCTGTACAGACAATCCCGCGCGGCTTATTCACTGCCAGCACGATCATCTCGTCCTGTTTGGAAACGACTTTATTTCCAACTTTCACAACCTGTCCCGGCACGATACGCATACCGGTCTGCGCACGCTGTCCATCAACTGTCACGCGTCCAGTCTCAATGAGGCGGTCTGCCTCCCTTCTGGAACACACGCCCGCCTCGCTCAAATATTTATTCAGCCTTACCGGCTCACTCTTCTGTAAAAATTCTTCTTTGATTCGATTACTCAACTGCAAACACTCCACTTATATTATTGTCTTTGAAAAATGTATTTCCACTGTATAAAAACAGAACCTCTGAGATTCTGTAAGAATCCATAAGATCATTAATTGTTCCGCTGTAATATCTCGGATCCACAACTACGATTTCTCTGTAATACGGTGTCAGGAACGGGATAAATGAATTTGCAAAGGAATCTTTCACAAGAAGAAGACGCTTTGTACTTGTAGAAACTGTACGGATATCAAGCAAGGATGAATTTCCTCCAAGAAATACCGTATACTGATCTTTCTCCTTTAATTTAGAAGAATCATATAAGGATGTGGAACGCTTTCCTTCATCCACGTAATCCACGATCAAGTCTGTATCTTCTTCTGTCGGCACATAAATATCAATCTGTTCCTTCTCTCCAAGGTTCACTCCGCTTTTTGATGCCAGCATTCCGTTAAAGCTGTCTGAAACTGCATAGGAAACATATTTCCCAGAAAGATCTCCTTCAATCCCAAGGGATGGTGCCGCCGCCTGAAATGCATAAAATGCACCAAGTGTCGTCCAGTGATGATCTGTTTTGTAATAAATCTTCTCTGTCTTATGTTTATTCAATTCCGTTGAAACGTCAATCCACTCAACACTATCTCCAAGATCCTTACGTACCATACTGAACATCTGTGTCTGATCCTCCGGCTTCGCAAGTGCCGGAAGGGAATGATTCAATACATTTGCTGCATCCGGAACAAGCATCATACGAACCGGAATCTTGGACTGACTCTCTGAAAATGATTTGATTGCCTTAATATTTGCGGCAAGATGATTCTCATCTGCAACTTCAATCTGTTCTAAAAGCTGCCCATTCGTTCCGATATAGACACCGTTTTCCAGACGACTTCCACCAATCCGGTCCACCGTAACCTTCAGCTTTCTCCACATGTCTCTTCCAACAAACTGATCATCCATATAAGCTTCAAATTTTTCATCATAATCTCCGCTTATCAGACTGCTCAGGCGAAACTTTGGCTTCGTTGCAAGCATACGGTTCTCCTGCACTGATTTTTCTCTGTCAGGCACAATAACATTTATAACAAGGAATAGAAACAAGGTCAGAATAAATATAATACCAACCAATTTCTCCTGTACTTTTCTCTGTCTATCTTTCTTCATCTTTTCACCTTAATTGTTGTCGTTCACTGTTTTCTATAATTCTCTAAAATCTAAAGTATAAAAACGGATTGTAAGTATCTGCGATCAGATAAGCAACTGATATTGCCAGCATTCCAATGAAAACAACCAGCGTGATAGCAGTCCGTGCTGTATGATTCTCAGACACATTCAAAATTGCACGAAGTAGTCTTGAGCCAAGTGTCGTTGAGCCAATTACCGCCAGCAAATAGAACAGCCAGTGTGTCAGGATCACAAAGAATACTTCTTTACTGGAAAATCCTGCTCCGCCTCCAACCATTGCAAAGAGGTAACGAAGTGCTGCTCCAAGGCTTGGACTAAAGAAAAACACCCAGCCAACCAGCACCAGTACTAATGCATAAATATGCTGCAATACACTTGGCCACCGATCCACGATTGCCCCCCAGACATATTTCTCCAGTACGAGAACTACTCCATAATAGATTCCCCATACAATAAAATTCCATGCAGCTCCGTGCCACATTCCGGTCAGCATCCAGATAATCAAAAGGTTTACAATATTTCTTGAAATCGTCACATGATTTCCACCAAGCGGAATATATACGTATTCACGGAACCAGGAGCTCAAAGAAATATGCCATCTGCGCCAGAATTCTGTAATACTTTTAGAAATATACGGCACATCAAAATTCTTCTTAAACTCAAAACCGAACATTCTTCCAAGTCCGATTGCCATATCTGAATAGCCGCTGAAATCAAAATAAATCTGGAATGCATAAGTAATACATCCAAGCCATGCCATCAGAACTGTCAGGTTACTTGCTGATGTCGATGAGATTTCTTCAAAAATCTTTCCCAACGTATTTGCAAGCACTGCTTTCTTCGAAAGTCCAATAATAAAGAGCATCGCGCCCTGTCCCAACTTTCTTCCAGAGATTTTCCTTGCGGTAAGCTGCTTCTCAATATCTCCATAACAGACGATTGGTCCGGCAACCAACTGCGGAAACATGGATACATACAGCGCATACTTCACCAGACTCTGCTGTGCTTTTACCTTGCCTCGATATACATCTACAATATAGGAAATTTCCTGAAATGTGTAAAAAGAAATTCCAATCGGTAATGCCAGTTCCCTGTACGGAATACTGATTCCGAACAACGTATTCGTACTCTCTACCAAAAATCCAAAATATTTAAAGAACACAAGCAGCACAATATTTACTGTTATTGCAAAGACCAGTGACCTCTTTGCTTTCGCCTCATTCTCACTCTTATTCTCAATATCCATTCCGCAAAAATAGTTTAACAAAATACTGAGTATCATCAGAATGATATAAACCGGTTCGCCCCAGGCATAGAAGATCAGACTGCCTGCAAGCAGCAGGAGATTCTTCCATTGCGGCGGTGCAATATAATAAACTGCCAGCATGATCGGCAGAAATAAAAACAAAAATGTAATACTACTAAATAACATCTGCTCCCCCTTCTACAGACTCTTGTCAAATGCGCTGCGATATTCAGAAGCTTTCGAAGATACTGCGAAGAAGATATATCTTCCACGAATACTTTCCTGTGAGTCCTCTAAAAGCTTCACCTGTTCCGGCAGGTAAGAATCAAAATCTTCCATTCTCTGTGCTTTTCTCTGTGCGATCGCATTTGTCACATTTTCTATCTGTGCATCATTTTTCACCTGTATCACCAGAACTTCCGCTGCTGAAATACTGGACGGAGAAGAATAATACAAAACACCCTTGTAATCTGCACTGTTCAGTCCATAATTTCTCTTAAGCATCTGGTCATCCATCTGCACAAGTTCTTTACTGTCCAACACACTGCTCAGAGCCTTTGATACTTCTGAAAAAGCCCGCTTACTTCCACTTGCATATAGCATCAATATCACAAGATATCCCACGATAATTACTAAAAGTATATATTTCATCGCAGAGATCATCCGCTGTCTTTTCTCTGTCATAGCGTTGCCACCTCCGCCATCTTTTCTGCCCAGATTGGATAGAAATTCGCTTTAAAATGAATTCCATCCTCTTCATAATACTCATCTTCTATAATATCTGAATTATCAATGTATCCGATCTGCTTCTTTTCACACATCGCTTCTAGTTTTTCATTGTAATCTGCGATATTTGCAAGTGCCGGCTCCTTCTCTACCGCACTTTCCTGCACCGGAAAAACAGCATTCACAAAAATGTGCGCATCCGGCATAGCCTTCTGAATCTTCTTAATCACATCTGAATAATCCTTGATAAACTTGTCTACATCTCCGTTTGTCTTAGTTACATCATTCATCCCATATGCCAGAAAAACAATCTGCGGATCCAGTTGTTTTGCCTGCTCGATCTGATCATCCAGTTCGCTGAAATGAATTCCAATTTTCGCAACAACACTTGATGTATTCAGTACATCATACTCTGTAAAGCTCGCCGCAATGGAATCGCCCATCACAACAGCACCGGAAAAGCGTTCCTTCATACTTCTTGTATCGGATGAATCTCCTGTTCCATCTTTCTTTTCCAACTGATTAATCTTCTGCTCAATCGTCTTCGCATCTGCAGATTCTTTGCCTTTTATATATGCAATTCCTTCACTGGTGTCGACTGGCTTCTTTGTCAGATTGCTAACACCCTGCACTGCCAGGAGTATCACTGTAATGACCAGCGCACATCCGACCCCGATCCGGATTCCCAGTTTTTGCTTTCTTTTTATTGTTTTCTTCATATATCTATATTCTTTCTGTTTTTTATATACTGTATAGAATCCCATACTGTTTTAATAGTACATTTTTTAGCAATAAAAGTCAACAAATCTGCGCTTGTATCTCGCCATTCCTTTTAGTACAATAATAAGTAGACGATTAAGAACTTAAACAGCTACGGAGGTATCTGATTTCTATGATTTCACTGACTTTAACAAATGTAAAAAACTTCATGTCTCACCTTCTGTTAAAAGAGACATTTGACAATTTCTCTTTTATTGAAGGAGAGATTATTACGTTTAATACCTTTCGGATTGACGGGTATATACAGAAAGATTTCTTTGATTCCGAAGAAGAGATTCCGGAATATTCTCTTTGGAAAAATCTACGTGAATTTTGTTTTTCCTTAATTAAGGGAAAGAAAACACCGCTCGGTTTTCATTTTGTCTTCAGTCTGAATTCAAAGAATATTTCCCGTCTAATTGAACAGAAAGAACTGGGACTTAATCCTGCTGACGTGCAGGGACTCTATTTGAATATACGTTACGATGGAACTCATCTCACCTGCGTGACAGGAACTTCCTTCAAGAGTTTTATGATGGATAAGACCCTGGAACGCGAATGGGATGAGATGGTAAAGAAGTTCTTTTTAAAAAAAGAGATTGCATTTGAGTTGATGTAAATTTAAAAATCCATTAGCAATGTGTGCCGCAAGGCACACATAATAACAGCCGCCTCACGGTCAAATAATCGTGAAGCGGCTGAACTTATTACTGCCAATGATGAGAAACTCATGGAACATGTTTCTCATCATTTTACTTTATTATTTTGTCAGAAGCATCATAATATCATTGCTTCTCTTAACGAATGCTGTCATCTCTTCCGGACTTAATGGCTTATGAGCAAGCATTGCAAGATCATACAGCTGTTTGCAGATGATTGACACGTTCTCGCTGTCTTTGTTCGCTACAAGGAACTGAACCAGCGGATGGTTAGCATTGAGTACCAGTGTTGCCTGGCTTCCGAACATGGATGCATCCATGCCTCCCATACCATACATCTTCATCATCTCCTGCATTCTTCTGTTTTCCTCAGAAAGAACTGCCATAGATGCTACATTCTCATCTTTGAGCTTTTCAACTTTGACATCAAGATTCTCATTGCCAAGCTCTTTGCGGAAGATTTCAACAAGGCTGTCTGTTGTCTTCTGGAATTCTTCCTTCTCTTCCTCTGCAACTTCATCTTTCAGGGAATCGTGTACATCTGCATCAATTCTCAAGAACTGAACTTCCTGATGTTTCTGCTCAAGGTATGTGATAAATGCAGAATCAATGTTATGTGTCAGAATGATCGCATCCTGTCCCTGGGCCTTGAACATGTTGATATACTGGCTTTGCTGTACTTCATCTGTTACATAGAAGATTCTTGTCTTCTCTTCTTCCTTCGCATCTGCGTCCTTAGACTCTTCTGCGTCTGTTTTTGTTTCTTCTGCCTTAGTTTCCTCTGTCTTGGCTGCGTCAGCTTCTTCGCCTTTGGCTTCTTTGATGATATCTTCGAGAGTCATGTATTTATGATCAAGATTCTTGTAAAGCATAGAATTCTTCATCTTCTCACCGAATTTCTCATCTTTCAGGCAACCGAACTTGATAAATGGACTGATGTCATCCCAATATTTCTCATAGTTCTCACGGTCTGTCTTGAACATTCCGTTCAACTTGTCAGCAACCTTCTTGGAAATGTAATCCGCAACTTTATTTACAAATCCATCATTCTGCAGTGCACTACGTGATACGTTCAACGGCAGATCCGGACAGTCGATCACTCCCTTAAGTACCATAAGGAACTCTGGGATTACTTCTTTAATATTATCTGCGATAAATACCTGGTTATTGTAAAGTTTAATCTTTCCTTCGATGGAATCATACTCTGTATTGATCTTCGGGAAGTAAAGGATTCCCTTTAAGTTAAACGGATAATCCATGTTCAGATGAATCCAGAACAGAGGCTCCTTATAATCATTGAATACAGTGCGGTAGAATTTTTTGTATTCTTCCGCGGTGCAGTCATTGGGATGCTTTGTCCACAGCGGATGGGGATCATTGAGTGCCACGGGCCGTTTGTTGATCTTGGCGAGCTCTTTTCTGGGAGAAACCTCAACGACCTCTTTTTCGCCGTTTTCATTTTCACGCTCCTCCGTTTTAGCCTCTTCAACGGTACGCTCTACAACCACGTCCTTTTCGGTCACTTCGCTGGCATCGATGGTCTCGTATTCCTGGGGCGCGTTGGCCTTGTTCAGATAAATTTCCACCGGCATGAAGGAGCAGTATTTGGTGATGACCTCGCGGGCCTTGTATTCATTGGCAAATTCCACACTGTCCTCATTTAAGTACAGGGTGATCTCGGTACCGAAATCGGTCTTATTGCCCTCGGCCATGGCAAATTCCTGGCCGCCGTCGGATTCCCAGTGGACCG
>OLHG01002121.1_pt1 | contig 11053 bp, 9 predicted proteins | sample 1605971 | NCBI WGS metagenome assembly OLHG01 (sample SAMN03283289) | human gut metagenome | biome: human-associated habitat; material: feces | host: Homo sapiens | place: Peru | collected 2012 | reverse complement strand
GTTTGTATCTACCATGTACTGTGTCCCAGATAATGCAATCTTGAATCTTTCTTCGAATGGTAGCGTAGCATCGTCATCTTCTGAAAACATCACCAATCTTCCTATATCCTCACGAGCGAAGTGCATAATGTCATCAATGCTGTCACATTTGAAAAAATAATCACTCAAACTATTGATACCGTTAAAAAGACTAATAAACGCTTGTTCTCCAATTTCATAAAGCGAATTATGATTATTTGATTGGTTAAGAAGCCTCATTGGTAATATGAGAATTTCATCGTGTAGATTATCTAACAGCTTTAGGTTATCTTCAGCGGTTACGCTGATCTGCTTATACAGAAATTCAGCGTCTTTGCCATCTGGCATTTTGCTTCGTATTTCTGAATACTTGCTCAAAGGATCATCAAGAATATGCTTGTCTCCCATTAGCAAAAAAGGTAAGTGTTCGTTATCTTCAAAGTCCATGAATGTAGCGGCCGTGAAAACATAACTGTTTTCACCTGGGAACCAAGCCTTTAGATACAGCTGAATTTCCTCAATATGACGCAGCCAGAACAAATTAATTTCATCCAGTGCTTCTGGCGAATGGCTGCTTTTTAGTTTCGGCAATAAAGCTGAGAGCAATTCTTTATATTCAATTTGGATTAAATGGATCTTATTCAGCAATAGGTTTGATTTCAAAGTTAATTACCTCATTTAACAACTGTTCTGGGATACCATAGATCTCATCCAAAAAAGATACCGTTTTGTTCATGACCATAACACAATCTGGCAGAACGGTCTTCAATCTGGTTTCGTCCTCAACATCCGGAACACAATGATATTTATGGGCTGGGTTGTTACATTTCAAAAGAGAAGATTCACGAATAGCTCCCCATAATCCATGTTCAAAGGAAGAATCGTAATCATAATATAAGCCATATAGATTCTTCTCTCCAACATCTTCCGCTTTAAGCCTTATGTTTTGCTTATCAAAATATTTAGTATCCATGTCAATGAATTCTTCACCCTTAAACTCATTAACTAAAGCTTCAATGTATCTTTCATCGAAATGAGATTCCTTTGAAACACCACTTTCCCTGTGTCTGGCTAAAACGAGTTTATATAACCCCATACCATACAGCTGATAGTCACGCCAAATATTTTCATGAAACGACTCGTTTTTTGCGAGATATTTCATCATAATATAGTCTTCAATCAAGACACGCACGCAACTTCTGCCAGATATAGAATTAAATAACTGATGCTCATAAATTTCCTTCAATCGCTTATAAGAATATGTCGCAATCCCGAGCAAAACACTCATTTTCTCATTAAGCGGGACAGCTGTTGAAAACAGTTTCGAGAGATACACAAATACCTCATGCAGTTTTTCCATGTATGCGGTGATGTTTCTCTTTTCCTCTGGAAATCGAATGGCGAATATACTGCAATCTGTCATTTCGCTTACACACCTCCAAAATTCCTTCAAGTATGCAGAGTCAACCTCTTCAAAAGTCAAAATCATCATTTCAAGAGAACGTACTGTTGGACGAGCCATGCGCATTATTTCATCAGTGTGTTTGGATGACGGATAGGACACCAGCAAATCCACCTGTTCTCTTAAAAGATGTACTTCCCCTGAAAGTTGATTAAAATAAAGTGCTACAAACCTGATATCAGTTGCTTCATTAGATTGGTGATCCATTATTTCACGCATTGTCTGAATTATCGCTTCACACCTGTCCTCAACACTCTGATCTGGACAATAAAAGCACTTAGCAAAAACCGGGGCTTTGCTTGCAGTAAGAAAAACCGTTAACGGCGCAAGTGCTTCTTTAGCTCCACTGCAAGTAATGTAATCATAAAATCTCTTTTGAATATCTGCGTCCAGCTTTAATATCTGTGATAATCTTGCTGTATAGAGGCCAGGTGCCAATTTGTGTAATGCAGAAATAATACCGTAGGACTTTCTTAACCCTTCATCCCGTCCATAATATTTCAAAATCAATCCAATCCAAAGGTACTCTGGCATGCGGCCATAAGTCCACGACTTTTCGTCTTCAAGTTCATGCGCCAATGGTATTGCATTTATTGGCGTTATAAACTTACCTTTTTGAAAGGTGTGGTCAGATAGTTTGCTGCGTTTCATTTCTCTTCCTTTCGCCTTCTCAATCGCGCTACAGCTGTTCTAAAACTAACGGAGGCACCCCTAACGGATGCCTCCGTTAATTTTGGAGCCCCGAGTTTTTCAACAAGAAAAGAGTTTTATTTTGCGCTGCTGTAAACAATAGAAAGTCAATCCTCCGGCAGAGCATCATGCGTCGACTGCTCCAACATGAGGAATCGATCGAAGTCGCTCTTGTAGAGTCGATCCTGAATAATTCGATATTTCTCAAACTCTGTTTCGGCATGAAGCTTTGCCTGCTCCGCGCTGATTTTACCGGGTCCCGTCAGCAGTTCGTTTCCGTTAAACTCCAAGAACCCGTCCAGACGCTTCGCCCAATCCTCCATACTCATAGGAATTTTGCGTTCAGCCTGAAGCTCAGCATAGTCCAAATAGAGAGACACGATCCGCTCCAGATATGACATTTCCTTTTCGCTCAAATAATTCTTGGCTACGGTCACATCAGCCTTTACGATTTTTCCGTCTGGTGCATTTTCCCAGGTTGCCAGCCCCATGTGTTCTTTCGCCGCATCAGCCCGCTCCACGATCAGCTCTGCCGCTGTGTGGCGATGAACGGCATAATGCAGCTTGTTCTGCACGGTCTGGAAAAACAGACGGGTGGTCCTTGCATCCTTGTCGTAGTCGAAAGCTGTAGCGTAGAGGTCCGTGACCTTTTGATAGAATTTCCGCTCAGACAGCCGGATTTCACGGATGTACTGGAGCTGGCGCTCAAAGTATTCATCCGTAAACATATGTCCTTTTTTCAGGCGTTCTTTATCCATGGTCCAGCCTTGGATGGTATGGTCTTTCACGATCTGCCCCGCCCATTTGCGAAACTGTACCGCGCGGGGATTGTTGACCTTAAATCCAACAGCAATGATCATTTGAAGCGTGTAATGCTTCAGTTCTCTACTGACCTGTCGTCCCCCCTCAGTTTGAACCATCCGGAAATTCCGGATAGTTGCCTCCTCCGAAAGTTCCTGGTCATCATATATTTTCTTGATGTGCTCATTTACGGTCCGAACATCCACATCGTAAAGCGCCGCTATCATCTTCTGGGTCAGCCAGATGTTTTCGTCCTCATAACGCATCTCAAAACTCTCGTCACTGCCGCCGGTAGAGGCCACAAAAGTCAAATATTCCGCAGCAGAACTGCGAAGCGCCAATTCTTTTTTCTTGGAGTTCTTGTCCATTTTGTTGCCGTCCCCCTTTTATTTGCTCACCTCGACACGGCGTAGTTTTCCACATTTCAAGACATATAGAAAACTACGCCGTTCATCTCATCAACAGACAATATTACGCCCCAACGACGCACTTTGTCTCTTCGATAATCCTGTCCTTGAGCTGTATAGCATCCCGAATGGCCAACTTTTCCTGTACCCGGATATACTGTTCCATGTAGCTATAATCTGGCTGCCCCTCTGCCGTAACAGGAAGTAAAATGCTGTCATTTTCTACTTTATTTTCCCAGCGCGGCGGTCTCTCACGGGAATATTTCGGGTAAAGAACTTTGTTCAATACACTCGCAAGATATAGATTTGTCCGATAGGAAACCTCGACATTTTCCAGCCTAACAAAATAGGAGTGGCTGTATACTCCGGCCTCTTCCGGTTGAGCATAAACAAGGCCGGCCGAAACCGCACCATCAGCTATAATGGAAATCGCATTTGTATAGGTGCGGAAATCACCTTTCTTGCCCCAGTACATAATACCATTGTCCCCAAGCTTGGCACAAGTCAGCGGTATACAATATTCCTCACTACGCGCTTTCGTTGCAGAACCAATTTTCTTTCCGGTACCAATATACCCACCTTTCAGCGGGACAAACAAATCTCCAATGCGGAAGGGCTTAAATGTAGCCTTCTTATTCAGCGTTTCCTGATCTTCGGTCGTCAGCTTGTAGTCATCCAATTCAGCAGCCAGGAGATACTGCTCCAGCACGCTGATTCGTTCCTGCTCAAGCACGCCGATTCGTTCCTGCATATACTCCCAGTCCGGCGTTCCTTCATCTGTGACCGGGAGAAAAATCTCATCGTTCTCAACCTTGCCCGTCCATGTTGCCTTATCCGCTCTCGAATATTTTGTATCATGGATTGCCTTTTCGACCGCAGTTTTAAGATAAAGACACAGCTCCATCGACATATGCGGCATTACAGATTTTTTGAGTGCTATCAAATAAGCGTCGGTGAAAACTCCAATCAGCGGCTGTGCATAAACCGTGCCAACCGTAGGCGGACCGTTATAAACAACAGAAAGGACATTTTCATAGTGAACAAAGTCAGAAGGCCGACCATAGTACATGATCCCATTGTCGCCCCACTTACAATTGATTAACGGCAATGAAAACTCTTCTGTTCTTTCCTTAGAGACATTGTCCTGTTTGCGGCCAGACCCAATATATGGAGCATTTAATTTTTCGAACAAAGCCCCTATTCGGAATGCCTTATACTCCATATCCACCGTCCCCTTTAATTGCTTGGGAAACCTTCCACGCCAGATAGTCCGCCACAGTTTTCCGGAAGTCCTCCCCCGTAGGCATGGTATCGATCACCCGGTGCTGGGCAAAGGTCCAGTCGTTGCCATTTAGCGATACGGTATCCCGAATCACAAGGCCGTTTTCTTCCGTATAGTATTGAGTCCTGGGCTTTTTACCCAGCACAATGGCCTCCACCTCGGCATACCGCTCAGCAGCGTGATCGGCATCCCGCAAATTGACCTCCTGGCTGGATTTTTTGCGATTTTGCCGGGCATAACCGTCGTTGCTAAAATCAATAAAGATTACCATGTCGTCCACCTCGTGGGGACGGGCGACCTGGAACACATAGATAGCCGTCTGAACGCTGGACTTTCCGCAGAAGATATCACTCATGTGGACACTGGCGCAAAGGGTGTTTTTCTCCAATATCTTTTTCGTATAGGGCAAGCCGTTTCCACTGCCCGCATTTTCCTGGATCAGAACGCAGGCGTAGCCGGAGGTCATCGTTTCCAGCGCCTCTTGCACAAAGTTGAAGCCCTTGCCATCCGCAGAGTAGGGAGGATTCAGAAGAAATACTGTGGCAGGAAACTTTCCGGTCTCATTGTTGTAATCATGACCATCGCCATTATAAATGTTGGATGAGCCGTCCCCCATCAAGATCATGTTCAGCACAGCTAGGATATAAATATTACCGAGGATTTCCACGCCCAAAAGCTGATGCTCCTTGATGTTGGTAATTTTCTTCTCTAACTCTTTTTGATCGTGGATTTTTGCCTGCGCATCTTTTATCATGATGTCCATAGCCGACACAAGAAATCCAGCAGAACCCATAGCTCGATCCCACACGAAAGAGTCCATATTAGTGCGGGCCAGCTTCGCCATCAGCGTTGTTACATAGCGTGGCGTGAGCACAACATCATTCTCTCTGTCATTTTCGATATGTACCCAGTCTCCCAAAGAGTTGAGAATTTTCCCAGTAAAATCAAGGTGCAGATTGCTCTCCAAACAGGGGATGATATTCTGCTTCACCTGCTTAAACAGGCTTTTGAGGATGCTCTCGCCATTCACCGGCCTCCACAGGGTTTCCTTTTTAAACACTGGCTGCAAAAGGTCTAAAATCATGCGTATCTTATCGTCGCCACATTTCTTCTTTTTCAGGAAAGAGCGGATTCGGGTAATAATGATCGTACTGTCGTTGTCCTCCTGATCGTCATTACCAGTAAACTGATTTACATCCAGCGGTGCCACACCCTTGGTAGTCAATCCGGCCATGATCAGACCGCAGAATAGGTACAGTTTCTCATTCGTGGTCAGCGCCGTCCGCAGCTTGGGATCATCGTACAGACTTTGGTGAATCGACTTAATTTTCGTTTCCAACGCAGTCTCTGTCCGCTGTCTCAAATCTTCCAATTCCTTCTCGGTCAGCGTCATTTTGTCCAGCATTGCAAAAAATCTATCCAGATTGTCCGCCTTCAACAGCGACCATTCCTTATCCAGTTCTGGAATATGCTTAGGGACACGATTATTCTTTTCGGAGATATAATACGCCCTGCATTCCGCATCCTGAACAGAGCCATCGGCGTTCATCTGTGTTCCGTTAATACCGATGGCGATCACTTCAGTGTAACCTCTGCTGTCCAAGATGGCGTTGGCGTAGTGGACAGCTCCGTTCACGGCGTAATTCATAATGCTGGAATAATTGGCATCGCCAGCGTGATGCTGTATCGTACCGTCCTTGCGCTTACTGTCTTTCTCATAATAGGTGATAAGCTCGATCTGCCCGGACTTCGAGATCTTTTCCAATCGATTCTTTAACCCCTTGGCTTCAATCATAACAGGAATTCGACGGGCAGTCTTATTTTCCAAAAGAAGCGAATATCGGGGTAATTATTTCCAGAGCCACCAGATTTGGAGTCCGCAGACCGCAGAGCATCTGTAATGGTTCGATTAATGCTCTCCGTTTTTCCATAGTGCCTGATTCCTAACTCATCCAGTATCTTCTTGTAATGCTCCTCAACTTTTTCCTCAATGCTCGCCATGGTCGCTCACCTCCTGTTGCTGCTCTATATGCTCTTTCAGCCATTCACGGATCAACGCAGATGCCGTGGTATCCTCATCCAGAGCAAGTTGTTTTAATGCTTTTCGCTCCTCCCGCGTCATTGTAATGGTTATATTGACCATATTTCTGTCGCTCATTGCAGCTCACTCCCATCCTCTTGTGTATCTGTGTAATAGTGTAGCACAGAGAAATAGCCTTTGCAAGAACGGCTTTTAAGCGACAAGCCCGCTAATTACAGGTACTTCCAACCGCCGGTATCTCCATGTTGCTGTTCTGCGCATTAACAATTCCGTTGCCCTAACGCCAAGCGAAGGTTCAATCTCACAGCTTTCCGGTGAGATTTACACCCATGTGTGGCCTCAGACATTCATGGGGCTCGTAGGGCAACCATTTTGCAGCGTTCCCGTTTTATATCTTGCGCTGCTGTAAACAACAGAAATACTCGGAATCACTTCTCTCGAACCGGTTCCGGGTATTTCTCATTTCCCGTATTTCTCTTTTAGGCTCTGGTGTCCCTGTTGGTCACGGCGGCGCAGATCAGCAGCCGAAAATATCTTCCACTGGGGGTCTTCATCGTTCAGGTTCAGATGCGCATAAGATTCCGGATAATACCGCTCCGGGTCAAAAGTAAAGTCCTTTGCAACAAGCCGCTGCCACATGCTCGGCTCATCGGTCAGGTCGATCTTGTCCACCTCGTAACTTGTCAGCTCATGGGTGGTGTCGATTTTTCGCAGGAACTCCTCTGCGGTCAATTTCCCCTGAACATATTCCTCCCGTGCCAGCCGAGCGTTCTCGCTCCACTGGTCGTACTGCTCGTAGTCCATGTGCATCAGGTTGGAACGGTCAGAAGGTGCCGCGTCGATCCAGCGCAGCAGGCGGGAATACATTCTGTCCCGCAGCTTTTTACAAACCAGAAGTGCCTCATCCTCCGAAGTCTTATCCAGCCTTGCCAGATTTGCGCCACGCTGTTTGCAGCTCTGTCCATCGGTCACCCGGTCACAGTACCGGGTGGCCTTTTTCGTTTTCGGGATGAAATAGCCCCAGCAGTAGTCACATCGGCAGACCCGCTGGTTGTCCTGCTCGAAGTAGAGCGCCAGCACCAGCATCCGCAGCTCCATCAGGCTGTGAAGCCGGAACGACCGTGGTTTTTCCAACCGCAGTAACTTTGCCGGATCACAGATCCGCGCAATGTCGGCATAAGCCGCCCGCAGGTTTTCATACTGCTCCGCCGGTGTCGATCCAGCCGTGCCGTCGAAAGTGACCTCCATGATGTTCCGAAGATAATTCTGTACACGCAACGGCTCCTCCATCACCCGTAGGATCTCCTGTCCAGCAGCCAGCAAAAACGTCGCCGTGCCGTCATCCTCTGCCTGCAAAGTTTGATGCAGAATGTCCGTCACAACAAATCCGCTCACAGGATCGATCTCACACAGATCCGGTGTCAGCAAAATGGCCTCCGCGGCAAAGTCCTCTAAGTCGCTCACAGGAATGTCGATCCGCTCCTCAAACAGAGGATGCTCGTTCCGCAGCCACCGCACCACTTTGCGGTAGTCCATATAGTCCAGTTCAGAAAAGGCGATCAAGGTCTCCGCGGGAGTCAGTGCAGGCATCTGCGTGATTGACCTGTCATCACAAAGTAGGGTGGAATAACGTCCATCGCCCACCTCCATCAAGTACAATTCCGAAGCCATGCCGATACCTCCTCAAAGATCACTTCCTGATGTAAGCCGCCTTGAAATTATTCTAACATAAAGGTGAACACAGCGAAAGTGAAAAGTTTCATGACACCTCGACAACTGAATACCCGCAGCCGGAGTGCATACACCGTGAGGGAAGCAGCGCCAAGATCCGCAAAGGGGAGCGTGCCGACACGGGACAACGCCGCAGAAAGTCTGGGGCAGGAAGGTGTACGGTGTGCGGCCAATCAAAATCAAAACAAAAAAGAAAGGAAAATCAAAAATGAAATCATCTGTCTACAAAAGCTACGATGAATTGCCGCTGTTCCTCAACTCAGATCTTGTTGCAAAAACACTCGGTATCGCTCCGTCCAGTGCATATGAACTCATGCACGAAAAAGATTTTCCCACTCTGCACATCAACTGTCGCATGGTGGTTCCGAAAGAAAAGTTCATCCAGTGGGTGGAGGAGCACACGAAGTGCGGTGAGCGCGCATGAGAAAAACAAAACCTCCCGTTGGCTGGGAGCATGTGAAAAACTGCTTCCCCGTCCCCAACGAGCTTCTCGATTTCGATTTGCCCGGTGGATCAATCGCTGTCTACATCTTCCTGCTGCGTCATGCAGACCGAAGGACTGGCCAGTGTCATCCAAGTACTGCGACTATGGCTAAAAATCTTCACTACTGCCGAAACACCGTCGCAAGCTATGTCCGACTGCTGGAGGAACGCGGGCTCATCGTCACGGAGCATACTAAAATCATTACAAAGAACGGCATTAAGAAAAACGGCAGCCTGCTCTACACGATAATTCCCTTACAGGAAGTCATGGAACAGCACTACGAACAGCAGTTCAATGCATTAGAGCGTACAACAGAGCGGCGGAAGGTGCAGGCAAAGCTGGCAGAGCAGCTCGGTGCATAAAAACGAAGTGAGCTTTTTTTCGCACTCTGTAATCACGGTCGGCCAAAACCGTGAAGCCTATCAATGCGGTGAGAAAAAACAATGGGATCACGCAGCCCAGCGGGGCCGCGACGCCTCGGAACAGCGACGCGCATAAGCGCATCGCTGTTCCGAAGGCTCTCTGCGTTCTTTGGGAGCACCCACGACCAAGCCCCAAAAGCGGCAAAACTTGCCGTTCTGATACCCGGCCCGGGGATGTTGGTGAACGTGCGGAACGCTCCGAGGGTAGTGATACCACCCCCATCCGAAACGCCCCCTGTTTCGGCGTGTAAGCCGCTGTGTGCGATCCTTCTCCGAAAGCCGAGTGTGTACCCGCTTTCACGCATGAAAGCGAACATGGGCCGTTTGTGCCGGAGGTGTTGAAGACCGTGTGGACAATGTGCTGGAAACGTTGGTATGACTGCGTTTCCTGCACTTTTCACGGCTTTTTCGAGGACGAAAAAGAAAGCAGGAGAAAGGCATTGGCGCTTTTCGCGCCAATGCCTATTCACAGCAGCCCGCAGTGCGAGCTGCCGCAAGGATTTGCGGGTTTTGGAAATTGACGCTTTTTTCGAGGTTCCCAGAACGGTTTGACGCTAAATTTGAGAAAAGTCGCCGCAAAGCCCCGTGTCACAACGGTTTGCGGCGGCGCTTTGATAGAAAATCGGTACGCTTTATACCGTTGTAGTCGGCGGAAGTCTCCGTAGCAGCTCAAATCTTGCTACGCCATAAACAAAGATAAGCGGCGGTTGAGAATTGATAACTTTCTGATAATAGTGTGGCTTCCCCATAGCTTTTCTCTGCCTTTTACGGTATTGTGTACCGTTACAAAGGAGGTCGATTTTATGCCAAAACGACGAGCAAACGGCGAGGGCAATATCCGAAAACGAAAGGACGGACGCTGGAAGGGTCGGTACACGGTTGGCCGAGATCCCGAAACAGGGAAGTCCATCATCAAAAATGTTCTCGGCAAGACGCAAGCGGAAGTCAAGGAGAAGTTGAAAAAGGCAATCGAGGAAAATGTGGGCATTGACTACGGACGGGCCAGGAACTACACCGTGGGAACATGGCTGGAGGTCTGGATGGAGAACTACGCCAAGGTGAAACTCAGACCGTCCACGTTCAAGACCAGCCAAGGTTTTCTGAAAAACCACATCAAGCCGCAGATCGGCAGCATCCCGCTGGCAGACCTAACCTCTCTGGACTTGCAGCGGTTCTACAAGCACCTGCTGGACGGCGGGCGGGTAGACCGCATCGAAGCGAAAAAGAAACCGAAAGGGTTAGCACCGAAAACCGTGCGCAACATCCACCAGATGATCGGGTCGGCATACAACCTCGCCATGGAGCAGAAATTGGTAACCCGCAATCCGGCGCAAGGCTGCGCCTTGCCGAAGGTGGAGCACAAGGAGATGAAAACGCTGACCGCCGACCAACTCAGCGCCTTCTTCCAGGAGGCCAGGGACAGCGGCGTGTACGAGCTCTACTACCTCGACCTTGCCACCGGACTTCGGCGGGGCGAACTGCTGGGGCTGAAATGGACGGACATCGACCTCGACCGTGGTGTGCTGAAAATCCAACGGGCAATTTCACGACAGAATGGCAAAATAGTCGAAGCACCACTGAAAACAAAAAACGCCTACCGCACACTGCCCCTGTCGGCAGACGCGATAGATGTTCTAAAGGCACAGAAAAACAAGGCGGGAAGCAGCGAATGGGTATTTCCATCGCCCACCGGAGGCCCCATGTCCCCGGACAGC
>OLHG01002116.1_pt1 | contig 11076 bp, 9 predicted proteins | sample 1605971 | NCBI WGS metagenome assembly OLHG01 (sample SAMN03283289) | human gut metagenome | biome: human-associated habitat; material: feces | host: Homo sapiens | place: Peru | collected 2012 | reverse complement strand
TGTCTTTTCTTTTTGAATGTAGTAGACCATTATGCCTAGACAGATGATTGCTACTATTACTAGTAAGTAGGTTTTGTTTTGAAGAATAGAAAAAGCAGCTCCGTCATTTTGAAGATAATGTAAGGAGAAAAAATTTGGAATAAGTTCTAGTTCTTCATGAAGTTTAAATGTACTTTTTATTAGTAGTTTTACAAGTTGATCAACTATCAATAAAATTAAGGAAATTAGGTATATTTTAGACTTGTTATTTCTCATTTTTTTCTCCTTCTTTTGTTATTTATCTTTTTTATTTGGGGTGTGCTACTAGTTTTCTGTTTCCTTTAGATTTCTTATTTTCTCTACAACTATTTGTAATTGGTTTAATCTTTTTTCAACAGTTCCCCGTACTTTTAAGAGGTCTCCTTTTTTGATATCACTATATTCTTTATATACTTTTGGGAATAATGTATATTCCATAGTTGATGTTTCATCACTACCTGTTAAGAAAGCCATTCTATCTCCGTTTTTAGTATTAATTGTTTTTATTTTGTCAACTAAGATTAGAGTATCAATACGTTTTGAAAAGTATACAGCTATTTCATTTAGAGGAATACAGTATGGATTGTCTTTTTTATAAAGATTAGTTGGATGTGACGAAAGGTAGAAGCCAAATACTTCTTTTTCTTTTTCTAGTAAATAGTCACTGCGATATTCATTTTGAAATTCAATATCTGGTTTCATAACTAAATCTTTATCGATATCTTTAGTTAGTTCAGCATAATTAAAGAGATTATCAAGATTATATATTAGAGTTGCTCGATTGTGACCAAACTCTTTAAAGACATTGGCATATATTAAGACTTCAAGTGTCTTTTTACCTACTCCGGCAATATATAGTCTACTGAAGCAATCATAGATATCAGTAAATTCCTTATCTGATTTTGCCTCTTCTATTTCTTTTGTTACTACCGCTCCAATTGATTTTATATTGGAAATTGGATAGATAATTTTATCATTTTTTACGATATAGCGATTTTTAGATTCATTTATTGTAGGTTTTAAAACTTCTATTTTGTTAGCTTTAGCTTCCATTATATATTCATGAGTTTTTGTTTCACTGCCAATAAAGTTTGTTAGAAGATTAGCAAAGAAAATAGTTTTGTAGTGGCATTTTAGATAAGCCATTTTATAAGCAATAATTGAGTAAGCAACTGAGTGAGAACGATTGAAACCATAGCCAGCAAAGTTTAAGATTAAATCAAATATCTTTTTAGCATTTTCTCTACTATGGCCATTTTCGATACTTTTAGAAATGAACTTTTCTTCTTCATTTTTTAATAGGTCGACTTTCTTTTTACTCATGGCTTTTCTTAGAATGTCGGCTTCTCCATATGTATAGTTTGCATAAATTCTAGCAACTTGCATTATTTGTTCTTGATAAATTAGAATTCCATAAGTATTTTTTGTGACAGACTCTAGTGAGGAGTCTAAATACTCTATTTTTTCTTCACCATGTTTTCTTCTAATATATGAATCAATATTTATAGCTGCTCCTGGTCTAAATAAAGCAATAGCTGCGAAGATGTCTTCAAAAGTATTTGGTTTTAGTCTTCGTAAGAAATTACGCATACCGGTTGACTCGAATTGGAATATTCCAGAAGTGTTTGCCGTTTCAAATATTTTTAAAGTTTCTTTATCATCTAGGGGAATTTTTGAAAAATCAATATCAGTATTTGTTAGTTCTTTTACGTCATTAATAATATTGTTGATGATTGTTAGATTTTTTAATCCTAAAAAGTCCATTTTAAGTAGGCCTAATTCTTCTAGATATTCCATAGGGAAACTAGTTAGGTACATACCGTCACCAGTTGTTAGAGGAATAACCTCATCTAGATCTACTCTACTCATTACAATTCCAGCAGCATGTGATGAGGTATGACGAGGAAAACCTTCTATTTTTAGGGCAATATTAAACATATTTTTTAAAGTTGTATCACTATCTATACGACTTTTGAAAGATGGATTTTTTTCATAAAAGTCTTTTAATTTATCCTTAGTAAAGCCAGGTATAAATTTACTTAGACTATCAACTTTATAAGTTGGAATATTTAGTACTCTTGAGGTGTCTCTTAAAACTTGTTTAGCACTTAGAGTACCAAAAGTTACTATCCCTGAAACTCGTTTTTCACCATACTTTTTAATAACATAGTCAATTACTTGTCCACGTTTATCATCAGGAAAATCAGTATCAATATCTGGCATACTTTTTCGTTCTGGATTTAGGAAACGTTCAAATAATAAATCATATTTTAGAGGATCAATATCCGTGATGCCTAGAGAATAAGCAACAAGTGAACCTGCTGCACTACCTCTTCCTGGACCTACTAGTATTTTGTTTTTCTTAGAATATTTAATAAAATCATAGACAACTAAAAAGTAGTTTGAAAATCCCATTTCATTTATAACTTTTAGTTCATATGCTAGACGCTTTTGGTAATCGATAGGAATTGTACCATTGCATCTTTTTGTTAGTCCAGCTTTGCATAGTTCAAAAAGATATGTTGCTGGGTTATCACATTCATATATTGGTAATAAGTTTTCAGATGGAGGAAATTCAAAATTACATTCGTCAGCTATTTTTAGAGAGTTTATTAATCCCTTATTGTCAGTTAAGTCGAGAATGTTATCTATTTTTAGTTCGTGATTTTCTATATCGTAATCACATTCTTCACTGATAGTTTTTCCATCACGAATACGATATAGATATGGTAGAATTGAGGAATCATTTTTAGTTAGACAGAGACTTTCACGTAAAAAAATAATATTTTTAGTTATTAGTTCGGCCTCTAGCTCCTCTTTTTTATTTTGGTAACCTAGATAAATATCTGAATAAATACTTTGTAACTCATTATAGTTGGTGTTGTATGAAAATGGTATTAGACAAATTACATTACTGTTAAAGTTTTCTATATCATCTTTTGTTACTTGACGTTCATTTTGAATTGTTGATAACTTTATGATACTCTGGTAACCTTTATAGTCTTTTGCTAATAGGATAATATTATAATCACTTAAAATTACATTAAGACCAATTATAGGTTTTAGATTTTTTTCTTTACATTTTTTTATGAACTCCATAGTACCATACATAGTTGTATCAGTTAAAGCAATACTGGAAATGTTTGATGATGCGGCATATTCAACTATATCATCAATACGAAGTAAGCTAGATAATAGTGAATAATTACTTTTATTAAATAATGGTATATACATATTAACATCTCCTTTTCTAATTTTATTTTACCATAAATTATTGATATACGAATTAAAATAATTTAACTACATTTATATTTTACGTAGATTTTTAAATTATATCAGGATTAATTGTATTATCTTATTAGTATTTGTAGAATTGGTGATGATAAGTTAATTTTAATAATTTTAAGTAATAATATTGTGTAGAGCTTTGTTTTTTAAGTATTTGTATAATTGTAAATGATGTGAGACAAAATTTATAAAAAATTAAAGGCAATATGATATAGTTACTTTGTAATTATTGAATATTGTTTTTTTCTATAATTTTTTGTCTCATTTCTAAAGGTGAAAGCCAGTTTAATGTTTGCATTGGAATATTGTTTGAACGTTTTAGATAAGACTTCATCTGTAATAATAAGTCATCATAAGAGTAAAATTTGAGATAGGAATAAAATCTTTGTTGATCATTTCTATGACTTCGTTCAACTTTTCCATTGTGTCGTGGAGTTCTTGGCTTAATCAACTTGTGGTTTATATTTAAAGAGCTTAAAAGATTATCTAATGGATGAATTTTATCAGTCTTTTTAATATGTGTAAATTCTTGTCCGTTGTCAGTTTGGATTGTTTCGGGTTTATAGCCAAAGTAAGTAATGGCTCTTTTTACAAAGTCCACTGTTGAATATGAAGATTGTTCTTTATAAGGATATATAAATCTCTCTCGTGATGCTTCATCAATAATAGTGTATTGATAAAATTTATCGGGTAATTTACCTGTATAGCACTGTTTAGGAACAACTTTAACATCCAATTGCCATTTGATTCCAATGTTGGTAGGTGTATCATACTTTTTAGGTGTATACTTTTCATGATATTCAGTGTTGATAGGATATTTTAGCTTTCTAACAATTCTAAATAGTGAGCAGGCATGTCTAGAGTATCCTTTTTCAACTCTTAATTTACCATATAATTCGCAAAGAGAAATGTTAGGGTTTCTTCTTATATAATTTTTAATCCAATATAATTCTTCTTCAGTATGAGCATTAGGGTGCGGAGACAATGGTCTATGAGATTTATCTAACAGAGATTCCTTAGAACCGTTGAACTTTTTATTCCAACGCATTAGAGAAGCTTTAGAGCATTTGTACCTTCTGCAAACAAAAGATATAGGATTTCCATTTCTGTATAATAAAACAGCGTAATATTTAGTATTTAAACTATGTGGATAATGTGATATACTTGTCATAGCAATAAGTCCTTTCTAATTAAAATGTTTTGTTGATAATTACATTTTACTAGACTTATTGCTTTTTTACCATATATAAATGTCTCACATCAATTGTAACATTACAGAAAATTTTAGTCTACTATTTGTTTTTTATTGTAAAAATGAATATTTAGTGATATGATTAAGATGTGGAGAATGAATGTTGTAGTATTTTTTTATAGTATTGCAATATTATAAAAATCTAGTTCATGGAAGCAAAAATTAGTTAGAAAGGAGGAGTATAGTATGAAAAACATTAAAGCATTAGCCCTTGCGTTTGTTGTAACTTTAGCATTGAGTAAATCTGGAGTATTAGCCTATAATACTGCCCCATGGCATATCAATAATGTAAAAGTTGGTGGAGCAGATGCTAGTGTCTATACTAGTGCAGCAAGAACTAAAGTAAAAGAGGGAAACCAGACATTAACTGATATTACTCAATCAACTAAGATGAAAACAATGCTTCAATATTATAATGAGGCATTAAATGAATGGAAAATTGGTTCAACTTACTGGGGAGAATTGACTGGTGGAAAAACTTACACTTATCCATCAGATGGAGTAACTAGTTTTTATCCTGCACTTATGTTAGGTGACTATAGAGCTAGAATAGCACAAAGTTCTTGGCATTTAACAGATGGAACTATTAGTGCAATTTATAGTGCCGGAAATGAGTAAAATATAAGGTTTATTAAGGATGGTGTTATTTGTGATTAGAAAATATAAAAATGAAATTTTTATTTTATGTTTAACTATATTATTTTTTGGCATCAATTGTTATAACTATATAAATCAATCCTTACTAGTGCCTGTATTTTCTACGAAAGGACTTAATGCCCTTTCTTTTTGGTATTTTGTGAGAACTGCAAATATAGGCGAAATTCTTTTGTTTCTTAGCCCTATTTTAATTACAATTTTTGCTACGACTTCTTTCTATAAAGAACTTTCAAGTGGTATATATCAGAATATTATTTTAAAATCATCTTACAAAAAATATATCCTAAAAAATATTGTTAAATCTTATATAAAAGCTATTTGTTATACACTATTTTCATCAATCATTATTTTCATAATTGGAAAAATTCTTTTTTCAGATAAAATTTTATATGTTGATTCTCCTTTGGAAGTATTAGGATTGCCAAATTTAGAATCACTTGGACAATATAGTTATTTACTGATTAGCATATTGTATAATTGTATATATTCTATTATTGTTGTTAATATTTCATTAATCATATTTTCTAGAATTAAAAAACAACATATTGCAATTATTATAATGTTTATTATTTTAATGTTTATCAATTATGGAATTTACTTTATATTAACTCTTATTGCTCCTTTGATAAAAAATATAGACTTGGTTTATATAGCAGAAAGTATTAACATATTTCAGGGTTATATTCCTAGTATGAACTATTTTGTTACTGCCATTTCTTTATTTATTTGGTTATTGGTATCAACAATACTATTAGTAATTGCATTTAAAAAAAGACAGAAGGTGTTTGATTTATATGAATAATGAAATTGTTAAGTATGCATTAAAAAAAATTTTGAACACAAAAACTGTCTTATTTATAAATTTATATGTGTTTTTTGGAAGTTTTGTATTTTCTAATGGAAATGTAGGACAGAACTATTTTTATATATTTACAAAGTGTTTAACAAGCCAAAATTTTTTTCTAATTTTTGTATTTCCACCATTGTTATTATTGATTATACGATGCTTTAATTTCTTTTATACAAATAATTTTTTGATTTTAAGAAGTGGTAGTAAGAAAGAATTGGGAACATATTTGTTGGCAACCTCAATTGCAATTGTTATTTACTATTTTATTAGTTCCTTACTTTGTATAGGAATATCTGCTAATATAGTTGAACATACTGAAGATATGAAAAATCAGTTGGGATATTTAGCAAATGATGGAATAGTGTCATTTGTTTATGTAATAAAATATTTTTTGTATCTATTACTATTGGTTATGTTATCATTACTGTTAATTATGAAATTAAAAAATACAAAAATGGTTTTATGTATCATGCTCATTATTATTTTATATCTTAGTTTAGGAAGTTCTGTAATTTTTGGGAATACAGTGCTTAATATAAGTAGATATATAAATCAATTGGGATTTACTAAATCAATTGGTAAGGATATTATAGAATCAATTATTTTCTATATAATTATATATTTTCTTTTACTTTTAAATTTTTTTCAAATTAGTAAAAAAATGAAAATTATTTCTGGATTAGATGATATTTAAAGAGGTGATTTATGATGATAAAAATAGAACATGTCACAAAAAAATTTAAAAATAATATTGTATTAAATAATGTTTCACTGGAATTTCAGAAAGGAAAAATTTATGGAATTATAGGAAGAAATGCTTCTGGAAAGAGTGTACTTTTTAAAACTATATGTGGTTTTTTAGAACCAGATAGTGGATATGTAGAAGTAAATGGAATAAATATTTATGATGATAGGTGTTTTCCTAAAAATATTTCCGCACTAATAGAAAAACCTAAATTTATGGATGATTTATCAGGAATCGAAAATTTAGTTTTACTTTCTAAAATAAAAAATAAAATAACTAAAGATGATATATTAGAAATTTTAAGGAAAGTTTCTATTTCTGAATCAGATCAGACAAAACTAGTTAAAAATTATTCAGTTGGAACAAAACAAAAATTAGGGATTGCTCAGGTTTTGATGGAAGATGATGATATTTTAATTTTTGATGAACCATTTAATGGATTGGATGATAGCTCTGTCAAAAATATTAGAGAACTTATATTAAATGAAAAGAAGAAAGGAAAGTTAATTTTATTAGCTTCTCATATAAAAGAAGATATTGATTTATTGTGTGATATTGTGTATCGTGTTGATTGTGGAAAGGTAACAAAATATGAAAAAAGTAAGTAAAAAAATTGCAATGTTATTTTTGTTAACATTTTATGTTGTATTTTTTAGTACAGGTTGTTTGGATAAGAAGATAAATAAAACGGATTATAAATTAGATGAGGTATTGAAAGGATATAATTGGGAGAAAAAAGGAAATTATTATACAAAAACTATTATGTCAGGTGATAAATATACTTACTATTTTGATGACGAAGATTATCAAAATAATTACTTTAGTATCGTAACTAATAATGAAGAAATACAATATTATTATGCTAATAACAAATTAAAAAGTAATAATTGTGAAATTGATTTTAATGATTTAGAAAAAAATGATAATGGTTGTAGTGAAGAAACAATTTCGAATTATAAAAGACTTATTTTTTCGTTTGACGTAATGAATGAAGACCTAAGAATTACAAAAGAAGATTTATATATAGTAGAATCAGAAATAAAAAATAAAATTATTCATGTAGAGGAAAACTAATGTAAGATAATTATATCTTGCATTTTTTACTTACTTTTTAATTTTTTTGTAAAAAATGCAAGGTGAAGTAAAGTAAATGTTGGAAAATTTATTGAGAAAATACAAGTTATATAATTAATTTGTATTTTTTTTTATAATCTTTTAGATAAGAAATAATCTAATCTGTAATTATCTTGAAGATTAAAATTAGAATTATCAATAGTATGTTCAACATTGTATTTTATATTATTATTGATAATTTTATTTGATTGATTTCTAAAGTTTATAATAAACTTTTCTAAATTTAAATTTTTATAAGTACATTCACCAGTTTTAAATCGGTGATAAATTTCATCTGTTAGTTTAATGTTATTAGCTTTCATAGTAAGTAATTGAACAATATTTTCTAAACCTTCTTCTGAATATGAATGTGGTCTAGAAGTAATAAATTTGGCATATTTATTTGATATATGACCTTCCATAGAACAAGGACATTTATATAATGGGTGTTTTTGATTAATGATACCTTCAATATTATCTATAAGAAAATTTTGAACTTTAATCATTTCTTTCTTTTGTTCTGGATATTTTTTTATTTGAGCACTAACAAGTAATTTAAATTCATTAATCATCCTGTTTCTTAAATAAGAATCTGCAATAGAGGTAATTAAAGGATCTTTCTTGAAAATGTAAGACAGTTTTTTATTGAAATAATGAAATGGATCAAGAACATAAATTGCTTTAGGAAAAGCAATATCAAAACCTTTAATCCAAGAACCACCGTCACCAGAAACAAATATTGTAGTTTTTTTATTTAAATCATATTTATTATCAAGGTATTTATAAGCCACTTCCCATAATTTATCAGTTTTAAGAATAGAGGAAGCAATATAATGTTGTTCTTTTAATTGTTTCTTTTTAACGAATTCTTCTTTGTGACCTTCGTGAGTAAGGATAACGGGAACAATTCTATTTTTGGTTTCTTTTTCTCTAGATTGAAGGTTAGCGTGAACTTCTTCTGCTTCAATATAAATAACATCAGGGGTTTCTTTCTTTTTAATAATTTCTTGATGATTATAATTAATACCTTTAATTTTAGAAGAAATAGTTTGCCTAGAAATAATATAATTAGGAATGGAATTATTACCGTACCAAGAATAACCATTATCTAAAGCATTATTAATAAGTTTAGTTTCAGCAGCTAAAGTCAGTTTAGCCCATTTAGAAACACCTAAATAGTCTTCTAAAAAACTATAATATTCATATTTGCCATTTATTATATTTTTAGATTTATAATAAGTTTTATTAAAAGTTAATAATCCAAGAGAAGTAATTAAAGTTCTTTCTCTAGTTTGTTGGATATAGTATTTTTCTTTTCTTTCTTTAGAATTTTTATATTCTAAATCTAAAGATTCTAAAATATTTCTTAAAACATCCGAGTTAAAAGAATTGGTAGAGATTGAAATGTTATGTTCTAGTTCATGTAAAAACGAATTATTTTTACAAATTTCATTTAAATGATTAACAAATGATTCAAATAATGATATTATATTCATTGAGAAAACAACTCCTTAAAACCTTTTACACTTTGAGTGTTCATTAAAGATCTGTGTATATTTTGTTTACAATTTAATTATATAACAGTTTTAAGTTTTTGAGTGTTTTCTCTTTTTTATTTAAAAATTTGTTTTTCCACATCTAGTTTACTACATCGCTTATCCGACTATATTAGAAAAATCTTGTAGATTATGTTATAATATTATTTCTTCACATGTGTTTTCTAATGCTAATAAGAGAACAGGTTTAATGGTTTTATTACAAATGTTGGATTTAAATGATATTAATTTTGTATATACTCAAGATGAAATGTATGATACCATAGTTTCTATTGCATCTGGGACTTGTACTTATGAAGAATTATTAGAATTTGTAAAAGCAAGATTAATTGATTATAATCCTCTATGGGTATAGCGATAAAGAAGATTCAATTCTTCTTTTTTTATGATTAACAGCATATTAAAATAGTAAAAATATTGTGTTTTGTGCCATGAAGTGAAACAATCGACAGATTTAAAATAAAGTGGTACTATCTAGATACTTTTGAAATGGAAAAGTTAATATGTTAAGCATTCAATTAACAACCACAACTACTACGACACCAACTAAATCAATAACTAATATTGCTTGTTTTAGCGCCCTTTAATAAATATATTATACAAATAACATTGGAATTAAGAGTCTATAATGTAATAGACTTTTTAATTTCATTAATTAAAAGTAATGAAATATTATATAGTATAGATAGACAAATACTATGATATAAAATACGATTATTAAGAGTTTATTTTATAGAGAGTTATTGTTTGATGGAAGATAATAATAAACTTAATAATTACTACCTATTATGTTGAACCAGAAATGGATTGCTGGAGAATATTGGTTATGTAAATTAAGAAGTCATAGCAGACATATCGTTATTTGAAACTTCAGGTCATGCTATAAAATTTAATGTTGTGTTATTTAGAATAGGATCACCAAAAAGACATAAATATGCATTAAAATCAGTACAATGCCCAAATCATACTCAAATATATACCTCTAACCTATTGATATATGGAATCAGATAAACAATATAGAGAATATGATATTACTCTGAATATTGTTATTCTTTCTGTACTCGTGGACAAGTAAAACGAGAAGTAATGAATATGTGCAATTTAATAAAAATTTTTATTCTAATATGGATGTATTATGGGTATCATTATCGGTAAGAGATTATGAATATTGGTAGCAAAAAAGATTGGGATATTTGTGAAAATATGCTTGCAGAAATTTGTTAAGAATTAGGTAAAGAAATTTAAATATCAACAGTACATGGAAGTGAAGAAACTTGCCCAGTGTCAATTAATGAATTCATAAAATTTATTAAAGAAGAAATAAGAAAAAGATAAACTATATTTTATGTGTAAAAAGTGATAAAATATTTTTAGAGAACAATGGTATAATGATAACAATGTGCGCAATTTGTGTGCAAAAAATAAAAAAACAGTCATAAGGTTAAAAAAATAAGTAATGTTATCACTTTTATTGTGTGATATTACTTACTTAATTTTGCACTTAAAAGTTGGTAGAATTAAATAATAATTTCTTGTAAACTTGATACATGAAAGGAGTGGTATCTAATGAAGTTTGGTGATAATTTAAAACTAATTA
>OLHG01002114.1_pt1 | contig 11082 bp, 9 predicted proteins | sample 1605971 | NCBI WGS metagenome assembly OLHG01 (sample SAMN03283289) | human gut metagenome | biome: human-associated habitat; material: feces | host: Homo sapiens | place: Peru | collected 2012 | reverse complement strand
TATGTTATAGAACAATCTGCAAGAGGAGAAAGATCATATGATATATTCTCAAGATTGTTAAAAGACAGAATAATATTTTTAGGAGAAGATGTAAATTCTGTTTCAGCAGGATTAGTTGTTGCACAACTTTTATTTTTAGAGTCAGAAGATCCTGATAAAGAAATCGACTTATATATAAACTCTCCTGGAGGATCTATTACAGATGGAATGGCAATAGTAGATACAATGAACTATATAAAATGCCCTGTATCTACAATATGTGTGGGAATGGCAGCAAGTATGGGATCAGTATTATTAGCTTCTGGAGAAAAAGGAAAGAGATTTGCAACTCCAAATTCAGAAATACTAATACATCAACCACTAATTGGAGGTGGAGGTCTTTCTGGTCAAACAACAGAAATAAAAATTCATGCAGACCATATGGTGAAAACAAGAGAAAAATTAAATAAATTATTAAGTGAAAGAACAGGTCAACCAATAGAAGTAATTAACAGAGACACAGAAAGAGATAACTATATGACAGCACAACAAGCTTTAGAGTATGGTTTAATAGATGGAATACTAGAAAAAAGAAATTAGTTAAATATAAATTTTAAAGGAGATAACTTATGTCAAAAAATGAAAAAGGCAGAGCTATAAGATGTTCATTTTGTGGGAAAATACAAGATGATGTAGAAAGAATAATAGCTGGTCCGGGAGTATATATTTGTGATGAATGTATTAAAGTATGTTCAAACATAATAGAAAACGATTTATATGAAGATAGTGAATTATCCTATGAATTAGAAGATGCAACAGAACTTCCAAAACCAGAAGAAATAAAAAAGATATTAGACGAGTATGTTATTGGCCAAGAAGATGCTAAAAGAACATTAGCGGTTGCAGTATATAATCACTATAAAAGAATTAATAATGAAAAAGATGTAAAAGAAAAAGATGATGTTGAAATTCAAAAGAGTAATATTCTTTTATTAGGACCAACTGGGTGTGGTAAAACATTATTGGCTCAAACACTTGCAAGAATACTTGATGTTCCTTTTGCAATAGCAGATGCAACGACTTTAACAGAGGCAGGCTATGTAGGAGAAGATGTTGAAAATATTTTACTAAAATTGATTCAGGCTGCAGACTATGATGTAGAAAGAGCACAAAGAGGAATTATATATATAGATGAAATAGACAAAATTACAAGAAAGTCTGAAAATCCATCTATTACTAGAGATGTTAGTGGAGAAGGAGTTCAACAAGCTTTACTAAAAATAGTAGAAGGAACAGTGGCATCAGTACCACCACAAGGAGGAAGGAAGCATCCTCATCAAGAATTCTTACAAATTGATACAAGCAACATATTATTTATATGTGGAGGAGCTTTTGAGGGATTAGAAAAAATTATAAAAGATAGAGTTGGAAAAAAAGGAATGGGCTTTGGAGCTCAAATAGAAAGCAAAAAGGAAATTGAAAGATATAAAATTTTTGAAGAATTATTGCCACAAGATTTATTAAAATTTGGCTTGATTCCAGAATTTGTAGGAAGACTTCCAATTATTGCAACTCTTAAAGAACTAGACAAAGAAGCTTTAATAAATATAGTAACAGAGCCAAAAAATGCATTAACAAAACAATATAAAAAACTATTAGAGCTAGATGGGGTAGAATTAGAATTTGAACCAGAAGCGTTAAATTCAATAGTAGAAAAGGCAATAGAAAGAAACACTGGTGCAAGAGGACTTCGTTCTATAATAGAAGATATAATGAGAGATATAATGTTTGATATACCATCAAATCCAAAAATAGAAAAATGCATAATAACAAAAGATACAGTAGAAGGAAAAGATGGACCAAAACTAGTTATAAATGAGAATAAAACTTCAAAAAGGATTAAAATAAAGAAAAAACCAATTGAAGCAAATAAGAGCGAAACTGCATAATTTAAAAAAATGGGGAATTTTCCCCATTTTTTGTTGAATAGGAAAAATTATATTGACAAATCAGATAAAAGTTTGGTATAATATACAAGTTGAAAAATACGCACATATAGTTATAGTTTAAGATTGTGCTTATAAATAAGTGTTCTTAAATGTAAAAAAACTATGTGGAGGAAAAACAAATAAGGAGGAATGTAAAATGGCAGTAGTTGCAATGAAACAATTACTAGAAGCAGGTGTACATTTTGGACACCAAACAAAAAGATGGGACCCTAAAATGGCTGAATACATTTATCAAGCTAGAAATGGTATCCATATTATCGATTTACAAAAGACATCAAAGAAAATTGACGAAGCTTACAAATTTATGAAAGATGTTGCAGAAGAAGGAAAAACTATCCTTTTCGTAGGAACAAAAAAACAAGCACAAGAATGTGTTAAAGATGCAGCAATAAAAAGCAATATGTTCTATGTTGATCAAAGATGGTTAGGTGGAATGCTTACAAACTTTAAAACAATTAGAACAAGAATTGAAAGATTAAACAAATTAGAAGAAATGGAAAGCGACGGAACTTTTGAAGTTTTACCAAAAAAAGAAGTTGCAGCGTTAAAAAATGAAAAAGAAAAACTAGAAAAAAATCTAGGCGGAATTAGAAATATGAAAGAAATGCCAGGAGCTATGTTTGTAGTAGATCCTAAAAATGAAAGAATAGCAGTTTTAGAAGCTAAAAAGTTAAATATTCCAATTATAGGATTAGTAGATACAAACTGCAATCCAGAAGATGTTGACTATCCAATTCCTGGAAACGATGATGCAATAAGAGCTGTAAAATTAATTACAGATGTTATGGCAAATGCAATTATAGAAGGAAGACAAGGAGAAGCATTAGATAACGAACAAGAAGAAGCTGTAGCATCAGAAGAACCAACAAGTATTGAAGAAGTTGTTGCAGAAGAAACAGAAACAGTAGAAAAATAGTATTTAATGTAGACTTGATTACGAATATTGTAGGGGCGCGCCGTGTGCGATGACCCCTACAATAATAAAATATGAATTTGTAATTTTAAAGGAGGAAAGCAATATGATTACAGCACAATTAGTAAAAGAATTAAGAGAAAAAACAGGTGCAGGTATGATGGACTGCAAAAAAGTTTTAACAGAAACTGATGGAGATATGGAAAAAGCAGCTGAGTTATTAAGAGAAAGAGGAATAACAAAAGCAGCTAAAAAATCAGATAGAATAGCAGCAGAAGGATTAGTATATTGCTATGTAACAGACGACAAAAAAGTTGGTGTAGTATTAGAAGTTAATGCAGAAACAGACTTCGTTGCAAAAAATGAAGAATTTAGAAAATTTGTTGCAGATACAGCAAAACAAATAGCTATTACAAACCCAGCAGATGTAGAAAGCCTATTAGCAGAAAAATCAATAAATGATTCTTCTAAAACAATAAAAGACATATTAACAGATAAAATAGCAACAATAGGAGAAAATATGTCAGTTAGAAGATTTGAAAGATTTGAAAGTACAGGATTAGTAGAAAGCTATGTTCATGGAGATGGAAAAATAGGTGTTTTAGTAGATTGCCCAAAAGGAACAGAAGAAGTTGCAAAAGACGTATGTATGCAAATTGCAGCAGCAAAACCTGAATACTTAAACAGGGAAGAAGTTCCACAAGATGTAGTATCACATGAAATGGAAATATTAAAAGCACAAGCTATGAATGAAGGAAAACCAGCAGAAATAGCTGAAAAAATGGTTCAAGGAAGAATTGGAAAATTCTATGGAGAAATTTGCTTGTTAGAACAACCATTTGTAAAAGAACCAGATATAAAAGTTCAAAAATTGTTAGATAACAACAATGCAGAAATAGTAAAATTTGCAAGATTTGAAAAAGGTGAAGGACTTCAAAAAAGAGAAGAAAACTTCGCAGAAGAAGTTGCAAAACAAATGAACCAATAATTAAACTAAAAAACGGATTTTTTAAAAATCCGTTTTTTTTGTTTCCACATTTAATAAATTCAATTAAAAACCAGTTTCAAATTTTGCTGCTTTTAATGGATTTAATCTAAATTCTATTTTGAACAAGTTAAATTTAGATAAATCTTTATTTTCTAAACATTCAATATACAAGTTAAGAGCTTCTTCTGTTTTGCAAGCAGAAATAATTGCTGGGTTTAAATCATATTTAAACATAATATTAAGAGCATATTTTAAAGCATCAAAAACTGATTTAGCTTCTCTATCTCTTATTAAAGAATATGCTTCTCTAAATCTTGCTAAGCTAGGGTGCTTTGTATAATAATCTAATGGTAAAATAAATTCTTTATTTATTACATACTCTAAAGATTTGTATTCTTTTGGGTATTTTTCCATATATGACTGAATTTCAGAAACTGTATAAGGCAGAAATACTTTATTATCTTTTTCAGAAATTATTAATGTATTATTATTTTGAATATTCCCATCTGAAAGTTCTTCAGAAACTTCTTCAGATTTTTTGTCATTTGAAGAATTTATTCTTTTAACAAAATGATCAACCTCTATATCTGCTAACATTATATCTTTTTTTATTTCTTCATATGTAGAAAAATAAGAATTTATTTTTTCTTTTAAATTCATTGCAACTTCGTCAGAAGAAGCGTTTCTTGATAGAGAAATAAAACCACTATTTATATCAATTAACAAAGACTTTAAAGAGTTTAATTTTTCAATATTCTTAGCAAACTTTTCTGAAATATTATTTATTTCTTCTGAATAATCTTTTTTAGATTCTATTTTAGAAACAGAGTCTGTTTTTGATAATGTATCAAAAAGACATGTTACCTCATTTTTTTTATTTTCTTGTTCTGCTATTTTTAAGTTAATATTTACTAAGTTAGCCTCAAAATTTTGCAACAAGTATAATTCATTTGAATTAAAAATTCCATCTTTTGTGATTGCTTCCAATTATATTCCCCCTATTAAACAAATATATAACTAAATATATTATAACATAAGCAAAGACAAAAGTATGTGACAAAAAAAATAAAAAAGCATTACAAAGAAACAAAAAAAGACTTTCTATTGTAATACTCTTGTAACAAAAAGGTGTTATAATAAATCCATCAATGAAAATAAGGAGGGTTTCAAAAGATGAAAAACAAAAAAAGAAATTATGTAATCGTAGTATTGGTGGTGCTATTACTAGCGTTAGCAGTAGGATATGCTGCATTTAGTGATACATTAACAATTTCAGGTACAGCAAATGCAAAAGGTACATTTGACATGCAATTTACTTCTGCAACAATTGATACAGCTACAGCAAAAGGAATAAACACAACAGAATCAACTGCAACAATATCAACTGATAAAAACACAGTTACAGTAGTTGTAAAAGACTTAGCTTATCCAGGAGCAGGAACAAATGTAACAGTAGTTGCCAAAAATGCAGGTACAGTTCCAGCAAAATTAAAAGGTTTAAAATTTACTGGAAATGAAGATCCTGACATAAAAATTACATTCCCAGAAGGATTAGCAGTAGGTGAAGTAGTAGAAGCAGGAAAAACATGTTCAATTACTTTCTCTGTAAAATGGGATGAAAACTCAACAGTAGCAACAAAAGATTTAACATTTAGCGCCGAATTAGAATACGAACAAAGCACAGATGCATTTACAGGAACACCAGCACATACAGATGCATAAAAACATATAAATCTAAGGGTAATTTGTTTAAATAAAATTACCCTTAGAGCGTATTAAAACTAATTAGTATAAAGGAAGCCCAAATGAAACGAACAAAAATAGAAACAATTTTAATATTTGGAATTTTAATTTTATATTATGCTTTATCTCAAATATTTTTTGTGAAGATGGGAAGCATATATTCTATAATAATAAATCCACTATTTTGGATTTTACTGTGTGTAAGTTTAAAGTTATATATAAAAAAAACATATGCAATAGCAAAACTAAAAAAAGAAATAGTAGATTATACATTAATAGCTGTATTAGGATATATAATAGTATATTTGATTTCTGGATTATTTGTATCATTTGGAAAAAACCCAAACTCTACAACTTTAAAAGGGCTGATTATAAACTTTTGGGTAACAGGAACTGTAATTTTAACACGAGAATATGTTAGATATTTAATAATAAACAATACATATGAAAAACAAAAGAAAAAAGTGGGTATAGCATTAATAATTATAATGACTTTATTAGAAGTAAAAACTTTAAATATAACTGATATGAATGTTTATTATGCGTTTAAACAAATAGCATCAGCTTTCTTACCAGTATTATCTAAAAACATATTATTTACATATTTAGCATACTGTAAAAACTATGTAGCAGCAGTATGTTATGATTTACTTATATATTTAGTATTGTGGCTATCACCAATATTACCTAAAATGACTTGGTTTATGATAGCAATAATAGATATAGCAACACCAATAATATTGTTACTATATATAAGATATATAAAAAGAAAAAAGGATTATTTTAAATCAAAAGAAGGTGCAAGCGACTCTGAACCAAAATCAGTTATAGTTTTAGTAATAATAGTAATACTTGCTATATGGTTTGCATTAGGAATTTTCCCGATAAAACCAATAGCAATAGCAACAGGAAGTATGTCTCCTCAAATAAATATTGGAGATGTAGCAATAATAAAAAAATGTGGACCAAACGATGTGAAAGTTGGGGACATAATTGAATATAAAATGCCTGACTTTACAGTAGTACATAGAATAGTAGAAATAAAACAAGAAAACGGCAGATATTATTTTGCAACAAAAGGAGATAGCAATAACAGTAGAGATAAGAATTTAGTAACAGAAGATCAACTTATAGGCAAGTGCTTATTTAAAATAAGATATTTAGGATATCCCGCTATCTGGATAACTGGTGTAAAAACACAAAATGAATTAGGTTTATAAGAAGGGGAGAAGACAATTACTAATGAGAAAAAGAAAGCAGAAACTAAGAAAATCAATAAGAACTTTTTACATAGTTTTAGCTATTAGTATAATAGCTTTCTGTTCTGCTACCATTTTTAATAAAACCGTAAAAAAAGATACATATGATAAAAAAGAAATTATTTTAACATATACCAATAAATTAAATACAACATACGATGTAGATTTAAAAGACAACAAATTTATGGACCAAAAAACATTACCAATGGGTAAAACATATGTAACAAATCTAATAGATAAAATAAATATGAAGTTTGACTTTTCATATGATGCTTCAAAATACACAGAATTAACATACTCATATTCTATTGTTGGAGTACTAAATGGAGCTTATTCTAAAAATGGAACACCACAAAAGGTATGGGAAAAAGAATATGTTTTATTAGAAAAAACAGAAAACAAAAAGTCAAATAATACAATAAATATAAAGGAAAACATTCCAATAGATGTAAATGAATATAATGATGAAATTTATAATTTTGAGAAAACATTAGGGATGGCAATTACAGCTAACCTTAATGTTCAATTGAGAGTTAATATAGATGGCAAAATAAATGGTACACAAATAAATGATAATTATGTATCAAATATAGATATAGAATTAGGAGAACAAACAACAGAGATAACAGGAAAATTAACAGACGAAACAGGAGATACATTATATAAAACAATAACAAACAATAAAAATAATACAGTTGTTATAGCAGTAAATGTAATACTAATAGTTGCTGCATTAGCATGGCTAAGATATATTTCAGTAAATACAACAAATCTAAATACAGTTAGAAATAATTACAAATTAGAATTAAATAGAATATTAAAATCTTGTGAAGATAAGATTGTAAAGTTAAGCAGAAATGTAGACTTAAACGGAAAAGAAGTTATTGAAGTTAATGACTTTGGAGAATTAATAAAATTATCAGAAGAATTGTATAAGCCAATATTATACTGGAACTCGAACCAAAAAGAAGAATCGGAATTCTTTGTTATAACTAATAGCGTAATATATAAATTTATATTAAAAGTAAAATAGGAGAAAATTATAAGTATGGCAAAATACAAAAGGAGACATAAAAAGAATAGTGTGTTATTGATTGGTATTGCAGTTATTGCAATACTAATCTTTATAAGTACAGGTTATGCTTTGTGGTCAGATACACTCTATATAAAAGGAACTGCAAATGCTAGATATGTAGAACAAAAGCTAGAAACAATAACTGTAAACAAAACAAGTGACCAATATTTAGAATTTGAAGATAATGTTGGGACTACAGTTCGAGCGTTTAAGGTAAAAGACACACAATTAAATAATACAGAAGAAAAGATAGAGGTAGTTGGAAATTACGAAAGAAGAAACTGGAATGTAAGCAAGAGAGACGCAATGATAAGACTTAATTTTGTAAATAATTATCCTGTAACAATAACAAATGGACAAATTGCATTAATAGAAGATTCTACTGGATATTCTCTATCAGCTGAAACAACTGCGACTGTTGCAAATAACGAAACTGGAACAGCTACGATTACATTTCATTTAAAAGCAAATAGCGATTTGCTATCTGGAACAATAAAATACAAGATTTCTTATAATGTAGATAGCGTAACAAGGTATATATATTTAACAATAAATATAACAAGTTAGAAAAGATTATTTGACTGCTTAACAAAAAAAGAGTATAATAAAAATGTAGCAATTTTGCTATTTAGTAGGTAAATATTAACTTAGGAGGAGAAACAAACATGAACAGCAGAAATGACATTTTCTTCGGAAATTTTCACCGACCGTTAGAGGATCCGGTAACAGAGTTCTGGAGAAATTACCAAGGATGGGCAATTATACCATCCGAGGAAGGCGTCAAAACGATAAGACTTCTCAAAAATTTTGGTAGAGGAAAGATAAATCTTTTCAAGAAAGTTTTGGATGAAAACGGATACAGAATTATTCGAGAAAAGGAAGATAATGAAGATCATGTATTTATTTCTTATACCAAAAAATAAGACCTACAGCCCTGTCATGAATTTGACAGGGCAATCTTTTTGTTTGAAATAAAAACATTTCAAAAACATTACAAAAATATTACAAAAACAATTGCATTTTAAAAAAGCATGATATATAATGATACAGAACTTTGAAAAAAATATAAAAGAAAGAGGGTTTTAATTTATGAGCAAAAAGTACGTATACCTTTTTAAAGAAGGAAATGCAGACATGCGTGAATTATTAGGTGGTAAAGGTGCTAACCTAGCAGAAATGACAAACTTAGGTTTACCAATTCCACAAGGATTTACAGTTTCAACAGAAGCTTGTACAGAATATTACAACGATGGTAAAAAAATCAATGATGAAATTCAAAGCCAAATTTTTGAAGCATTAAAAAAATTAGAAGAAATGCAAGGCAAAAAATTTGGAGACAATAATGATCCATTATTAGTATCAGTAAGAAGTGGTGCTAGAGCATCAATGCCTGGTATGATGGATACAATATTAAACTTAGGTTTAAATGATGTAGCAGTTGAAGGATTTGCAGCAAAAACAGGAAATCCAAGATTTGCTTATGATTCATATAGAAGATTTATTCAAATGTATTCAGACGTTGTTATGGAAGTTCCAAAATCTTTCTTCGAAAAAATAATTGACGAAGTTAAAGAAGCAAAAGGAGTTCATTACGATACAGAATTAACAGTTGATGATTTAAAAGAATTAGTAAAAAGATTTAAAGAAGTTTACAAAAATGCTATGAACGGTGAAGAATTCCCACAAGATCCAACAGAACAATTAATGGGAGCAGTTAAAGCCGTATTTAGAAGTTGGGACAACCCAAGAGCTATAGTTTACAGAAGAATGAATGATATACCAGGTGACTGGGGAACAGCTGTAAACGTACAAGCTATGGTATTTGGTAACATGGGAGAAACATCTGGAACAGGTGTTGCATTTACACGTAACCCATCAACAGGTGAAAAAGGAATATATGGTGAATACTTAATCAATGCACAAGGTGAAGACGTTGTTGCAGGTGTTAGAACACCACAACCTATCACAAAACTTGCAGAAGATTTACCAGAATGTTACAAAGAATTTATGGAAATAGCACATAAACTAGAAGATCACTACAGAGATATGCAAGATATGGAATTTACAATCCAAGAAGGAAAATTATATTTCTTACAAACAAGAAATGGAAAAAGAACAGCACCAGCAGCTATTCAAATTGCTTGCGATTTAGTTGACGAAGGAATGATAACAAAAGAAGAAGCAGTTTTAAGAATAGAAGCTAAATCATTAGATCAATTACTACACCCAACATTTGATAAAGATAGCCTAAAAGCAGGAGAAGTAATTGGAGAAGCATTACCTGCATCACCAGGTGCAGCAGCTGGTAAAGTAGTATTTACAGCTGAAGAAGCTAAAGAATTAGGAAAAGGTGGAAAAGGTGAAAGAGTTGTACTAGTTCGTCTTGAAACAACACCAGAAGATATAGAAGGTATGGTAGCTGCACAAGGTATACTAACAGTTCGTGGTGGTATGACATCACATGCTGCAGTTGTTGCTCGTGGTATGGGAACATGTTGTGTATCTGGATGTGGAGATATCAAAATGAATGAAGAAGCAGAAGAATTCGAACTTGGTGGATACAAATTCCATAAAGGTGATTTCATTTCATTAGACGGAACAACAGGAAAAATCTACAAAGGAGATATAAAAACTGTTGAAGCTTCAGTTAGTGGAAATTTCGGAAGAATAATGGGATGGGCAGATGAATTTAGAAAATTAAAAGTTAGAACAAATGCTGATAACCCAAGAGATACAAGAAATGCTGTTAAATTAGGAGCAGAAGGTATAGGATTATGTAGAACAGAGCATATGTTCTTCGAAGAAGACAGAATTCCAAAAATAAGAAAAATGATATTATCAGAAACAGTAGAAGCAAGAGAAGCAGCTTTAAATGAATTAATACCATTCCAAAAAGGTGACTTCAAAGCTATGTACAAAGAATTAAAAGGATTACCAATGACAGTTCGTTATTTAGATCCACCTCTACATGAATTCTTACCAACAGCAGAAGAAGATATCATAGCATTAGCTAAAGATATGGGCGTTACAGTAGAACACTTAAAAGAAAAATGTGCTGAATTACATGAATTCAACCCAATGATGGGACACAGAGGATGCCGTTTAGCAGTAACATA
>OLHG01002112.1_pt1 | contig 11093 bp, 7 predicted proteins | sample 1605971 | NCBI WGS metagenome assembly OLHG01 (sample SAMN03283289) | human gut metagenome | biome: human-associated habitat; material: feces | host: Homo sapiens | place: Peru | collected 2012 | reverse complement strand
TATTATATGAAGTTTATGATATTGAAAGATTATCTGGTAAAGTAATAAATGGTTCTTTAAATGCTAGAGATTTAATACAGCTAAAAAAGAGTATTGGTGTTTTACCTGAAATAAAAAAAATAACGGAAAAACTTGGATTTGATTATGATATTGATATTCATGAAAAAATATTTGAACTTCTAGAAAAATCCTTAGTAGAAGAACCACCAATATCTATTAAAGAAGGTTACATGATAAAAACTGGATTTAATAGTGAGCTTGATGAACTAAGAGAAATTCGTAGTGGGGGAAAAGACTTTGTAGCAGCTTTTGAAGCTAAAGTAAAAGAAGAAACAGGAATAAAAAACTTAAAAGTAGGATTTAATAAAGTATTTGGTTATTTTATCGAAATACCAAATGGTAGTAAAAATTTAGTAAAAGAAGAATATCACTGGGAAAGAAGACAAACTCTTACTAATTGTGAAAGATATATATCACCAGCTTTAAAGGAAAAAGAAAGCATGATACTTAATGCTGAAGAAAATATTATTGATTTAGAATATAAATTATTTTGTGATATAAAAGAAATTGTAAAAAAAGAAGTGCCAGCTTTAAATAAAACCGCGAATGCTTTAAGTGAAATAGATGCATTAACATCACTTTCTGTTTGTAGTGAAGAATATAGTTTAGTAAGACCAATACTTACAAATGACCATATAATAGATATTAAAAATGGTAGACATCCAGTAGTAGAAGTTGTAAGTAAATCTGAATATGTACCAAATGATTGTGTAATGGATAATGGCATAAACACTTTACTTATAACTGGACCAAACATGAGTGGTAAATCAACATTCATGAGGCAACTTGGTATTATAATAATTATGGCTCAGATGGGTTCTTTTGTTCCATGTGAAGCTGCAACACTTCCAATCATTGATAAGATATTTACTCGTATCGGAGCATCAGATGATTTAGTAAGTGGTGAGTCAACATTTATGGTTGAAATGAAAGAAGCCAGAAATGCTATAGATGGAGCAACAGAAAATAGTTTAATTTTATTTGATGAATTAGGTCGTGGTACAGCAACATATGATGGAATGAGTTTAGCTCAAGCAATTCTTGAATATATAAGTGAAAACATCGGGGCTTTTACATTGTTTTCAACCCATTATCATGAATTAACTAGGCTAGATAAAAATTTTAAAAATATTAAAAATGTTCATGTAAGTGCGGTAGAAAATGGAAATCAAATAACATTTTTACATAAAGTTAAAAATGGGGCAGTTGATAAAAGTTATGGTATTCATGTTGCAAGGCTTGCTAAAATGCCTGATGAACTATTAGATAGAGCAGAAGAAATATTAAGTGAATATGAAAGTAATTCTAAAAAGAAAAATCCTGAAGAAAAAGTTCAACTTGCAATGAATTTTGAACCAACTGTTAAAAAAGATGATATAATAAAAGAGACGATAGATAAAATAGATGTTTTAAACACAACACCAATGGAAGCACTTAATGTATTATTTGATTTAAAACAAAAGATTAAAAAGGGTGAATAGTTATGAAGTTTAAGGATATGATAAGATTTTTTAAAAAGTATTTTAAAGGCGAAAAAAGACTTTTTATTAAATCTTTTTTTCTGCTTTTAGCAACAGCTTTAGTGGGAACATTATATGGATATTTAATTGGTCTTGCGATAGATAAAGCAAGTAATAGCTCTTTTGCTGTAGCCATAGCTGTATTATTTCTAATTTTAATTCTAAATGTTATAGATAATCTTGTATTTGATAAATATGGTAAGATCTATATGGAAAAATGTGCAAATAATATGATGGAAAAAATAGGAGTAGCAGTTTATGAAAAAGTAGGAATGTTACCTGCGAGAGCTTTTGAAGAAAAATCAAGCGGAGAATTTATAAATCGCATAACAAGTGATGCATCAACGATATCTGACTCATTTAGACAAGTTTTAAGAATTGCTATATCTTTATTTACTTCTTTAATAGTTTTTATCTATATTTGTTTTAATTCATTAATTGTTGCTTTTGAAGTTATCATATATTTAGTATTATTTTATTTTTTATCTAATAAATATTTACCAAGTATAAAAGAAAGTCAAAAAGAAATAAATAAACAAAAAGATGAAGCAGTAGCAAATGTTTCAGAAAATATTCGAGGTATCAGAGAAATTAGAGCCTTAGGTATTAGAAAAAGTATGAATAATAATTTTAAAAATTTAGTAAGAAATACATATTTTAAAATAAATAAGCAAATGGTTACAGAGAAAAACTATAATGCTTGGGTTTATAATCTAAATACAATTTTAGAGTTTACTATCTTTGTAACATGTATATTACTTATCGTAAATAAAACTGGTTCTTTTGCCTTTTTCATGGCCATGACTTATTATGTTTATAGATTTATGAACACTATAGAACTTATGACAAATTTATCTTCGAGTTATCAAAAAATGAAAGTTTCAATGGAAAGAATAAATGAAATTTTAGATAATAAACTATATAAAGATGAAACATTTGGAAATGTTACAAAAACAGATATTGAAGGAAATATAGAATTTAAAAATGTAACTTTTAAGTATCCTAATGAAGAAAATGAAATTTTTAAAGAATTTAATATTAAAATACCTACAGGTAAAAAGATAGCTATTGTTGGTAAAAGTGGACAAGGAAAGACTAGTATATTTAATTTGCTTTTAAGATATTTTGATGTCGATGGTGGAGTTATATTAATTGATGATTTACCAATCGAGGATTTTACTGAAGATGCTTTAAGACAAAATATTGCTATAATTCGCCAAGAACCATTTATATTTAATAAAACAATACTTGAAAATTTAAAAATAATTGACCCATATATGTCCTTAAAGAAAATTAGAAATGCATGCAAGCTTGCTGAAATCGATGATTATATTATGAGCCTTCCTAAGAAGTATGACACTATGATTGGTGAAGGTGGTATAAATTTATCCGGTGGTCAAAAACAAAGACTTGCTATTGCCAGAGCATTACTTAAAGATAGTAAAATAATTTTATTTGATGAAGCAACAAGTGCTTTAGATAATGAAAATCAAGCTAAGATAAAAAAAGCAATTGATAATTTAGTTAAAGACCATACAATTATAATCGTAGCTCATAGACTATCAACTATAATTGATGCTGATATTATTTATCTAATAGATGATGGCAAAGTGGTTGATGAAGGAACTCATAAATCATTACTTAGAAAAAATGAAATATATAAAACTTTATATGAAAATGAAGAATAATGTTGCTAAAATAAACACTTTATGATATATTTATCGTGAGGTGTTTATTTATGGCTTTAATTGACTTTTCAAACTGTACAAGATTAAATACAAAGTTATATGGTGGTTCTAATGGTTCTAAGATAGGAATATTATATAATAATCAAAAATATTTACTTAAATTTTCATCAAAAGATTGTAAAGGACAATATACAAGCAGTGTAATAAGTGAGTATATAGCTTGCCATATTTTTAGACTATTAGGGTTTAAAACTCAAGAAACTTTACTAGGAACATATTTCAGTGAAAAGAATCACTTAGTAGTAGCTTGTAAAGATTTTACTGAGCCAAATAAAAAATTTTACGATTTTGCTTCTTTAAAAAATTCAATTATAAGTAGTAGTAAACTGGGGTTTGGAACAGATTTATCTGATGTGTTAACAGTAATTGATGAACAAACTTTATATAATAAGGCTATTTTAAAAAAGTTTTTTTGGCAAATGTTTATAGTTGACTCTTTCGTAGGAAATTTTGACCGTCATAATGGCAACTGGGGCTTTCTAATAAATAATGATACTAATAAAGTTGAAATAGCTCCAGTATTTGATTGTGCTTCTTGTTTATATCCAAAATTAGAAGATGAAAAAATAAATAACATTTTAAGTGATGAAAATGAAATAGAAAAAAGAGTATTTGTTTTTCCAAATTCTGCATTAAAAAGAAAAATTAAAATAAATCCGTACTTTTATATTAATTCTTTTGAAAGTGATGATTGTAGTAAAGCTTTATTTGATATATTTCCCAAGATAGATATGAATAAAATAGAAAATTTAATAGATGAAATTCCCTGTATTTCTGATTTAAGAAAAAAATTTTATAAGACAATACTTAATAAAAGGTATGATTTAATACTAAAGCCTGCATATGATCTAATAAATGAAAATAAATTTTTGTTAGAATTATAAACTAAAACTATCGATATTTATAAAAACGGATGTCATATATGAATGGTTATCAAGAGTGTTAAAAGCTAGGTAATCCCTAGCTTTTAGTATATTATCCAAGCGCGACATCAAATATCATCATGATTAAGAATCCAAATATTGTAAATAGGGCCATGAGGTCTTTTTTTTCATTTGTTTGACTTTCAGGTATTAGTTCTTGAACTACGACATATATCATAGCACCACCCGCGAAGGCAAGTAAAATTGGAAGTAATATTTGAACTTTCATAACAAGTATTGCTCCGATTACAGCTGAAATTGGTTCAACAATTCCACTTAAAACTCCGAAGAAAAATGCTTTTTTAGGACTCATTCCTTCACGTCTTAGTGGTAGTGATACAGCAGAACCTTCTGGAAAATTTTGAATGCCAATACCAATTGCAAGCATAACTGCTGCTGCAAGTGTTGCTCCATCTAAATTGTATGCAACAGAACCAAAGGCCACTCCGATAGCCATACCTTCAGGAATATTGTGTAAGGTAATTGAGAAAATAAGCATTAAACTTCTTTTTAAACTACTTGGGTTTTCTTTTTTTGTTGTAAGTTTATCAAATATTTTATCCCCGACAAATAAAAGTAATCCTCCCAGTAGAACCCCAAAAGATACAACTAACCAAGAGATTAATTTTAGAGAATTTGCCATTTCAATTGCTGGAGATAAAAGACTCCAAAATGTAGCAGCTAGCATAACACCTGCAGATAAAGCAAGCATCGCATCCATTGTGTTTTTATTTACCTTTTTAAAGAAAAATACAACAGCTGATCCCAGTGAAGTAATAGCCCATGTAAACATTGTAGCAATAAGTGCCTGCCATGGATAATTTAAATTAATATACCAATTAATCATATTCGCTCCTTTTTCGTTCATTAGTATCTTATGAAATAAAAAAAATGTTGTGATTTTACTTTACAAATTTACTTTAGTTGGTTATAATAACATTTAAGTTTAGGAGGTGTTTTATGACATTTAATATTCCCGTCATCTTACTTAAGAATTTAGTGATACTTCCTAATCAAGAGATAAAACTTGAACTTAAAAATGTAATAAGTGGTAAAGCCATTAATGAATCAAGTAGTAATTTTAAAGGAGAAATTCTTGTTATAGCTCCGACAGATGTTTTAGAAGAAGAACCTACAGCTCAAGATTTACCTAAAGTTGGTGTTATTGCAAGAATAAAGAACAAACTTGATAATGATGGTGTTATCGAAGTTAAACTAAGAGGTCTACGTAGAGTAGCAGTTAGTAAATATTTTCAAGAAGTAAATAGTGACATTTTATATAGTGAAGTAATGTATATAGACTTACCATCTTTAGTCCCTGAAGAAGAAAATGCTATATTAAAAAAATTAGTAAGTGTCTTAAAGGAATATATAAATGTATCTAAAACAGTATCTAATGATATATTAACCTTTGTATCAAGTAATAAAGACTTAAATAAAATAACAGATGCTATTACATCATTTTTACCATTTAATATAACTAAAAAGCTTGAATATATGGAAGAAATAAATCCTATAAAAAGAGCTAAATCTTTAATTAAAGATATGTATGAAGAAATAAAAGTTGCAGAAATTGATAATGAGCTTGAAGAAAAAGTTGATGAGTCATTTCAAAATGACCAAAGAGAATATATTTTAAAAGAAAAAATGAAAGTTCTAAAAAAAGAACTCGGGGAAGAATCATGGAAGAATGAAGAGGTTTTAGAATACAAAAAAGCATTAGAAAAACTAAAAATAGATAAAAAAATAAAGATGCATATAAGTCATGAAATAGATAAATATGAAATCATGAATGAAGCAAGTCCTGAAGTAAGTGTAATGCATAATTATTTAGACTGGATTATAAATTTACCATGGAATAAATCTAAAAAAGAAACTGCTAATTTTGATCAAGTATATAAAGAACTTGATAAATCTCATTTTGGCATGGGTGAAATTAAAACTAGAATAAGTGAATATATAGCTATAAAAAATTTAAATCGTAATATTACAAGTCCAATTATATGTTTAGTTGGTCCTCCAGGAGTAGGTAAAACAACTATAGCTATGTCAATTGCCAAAGCCTTAAATAGAGATTTTTACAAAATAAGTGTCGGAGGTTTAAATGACTCAACAGAACTTATTGGTACAAGAAGAACATATTTAGCATCAGCACCAGGTAAGATAATTCAAGGACTTTATAAATGTGAAAGTAATAATCCAGTAATATTAATTGATGAAGTTGATAAAATGGTTAAAGATTATAAAGGTGACCCAGCATCAACTCTTTTAGAAATTCTAGACCCAAATCAAAATAAAATATTTACAGATAACTATATTGAAGAACCATTTGATTTAAGTAATGTTTTATTCATATTAACAGCAAATAATGCTGAAAATATACCAACAGCCATTTTAGATAGAGTAGAAGTTATAAATTTAAGTAGTTATACAGTTTTTGAAAAGAAAGATATAGCTAAAAACTATATGCTTCCTAAAATATTACTTGATAATATGGTATATGATAGCAAAATTAAATTTAGTGATGAACTATTATGTTTTATAATAAATAATTATACTTCTGAAGCTGGAGTTAGAGATTTAGAACGAGTTTTATCATCACTTGCTAGAAAAATAACTATCAATAATGTTAAAGTTTTAAATGAAGAAAGAGTAGTAAGATTACTTGGAAGTCCAAAATATAAAAATAGTGAAGAAGAAATAAATGAAATAGGTACAATAAATACTTTAGCTGTAACAGGTTTTGGAGGAAGTTTATCTAAACTAGAAGTTTTAACATGTAAAGGTAGTGACAAATTAACAATTACAGGCAATACAGGAAATATTCTAAAAGAAAGTATAGAAGTAGTATTAAGTATGCTTAAGAGTAAATATAAGTATAATTTTCATAATGAAGATTTGCATATTCATTTCTTAGATGCTTCAAGTAAAAAAGATGGACCATCTGCAGGACTTGCCATTGCTGTAGGTTTGTGTAGCGTAAAAGAAGGTAAGATAATACCTAGTAATTATGCTTTTACAGGTGAAGTATCCTTAAATGGAAATATTCTAAAAATTGGGGGACTCAAAGAAAAGTTAGTTGCTGCATATAATAAAAATATCAAAGTAGTGTTTATGCCTAAAAGTAATAGTGAAGATTTAAAGGATGTACCAAAAGAAATAACTGATAACATGGAAATAATTCCTGTTAGTAGTTTTAGTGAAGTATATACAAAACTATTTAAATAATGTATAATAAGAGTGTGAGGGAAGTGGAAATATGAAAACATTAGATATTTATAATGTACTTGAATATCTAAAACTTTACAATAAAATTGATTGTGAAATAGAAAAATTTACAATTGATACAAGAAAGGTAACTGCTAAAGATTGTTATATTGCTATTAAAGGTGAAAATAATGATGGAAATAAACTTTTTATGGAAGCTTTTGAAAATGGTGCTGATTTAGTTATTTTGGATAATTTTGAAATGACTGAGAAAGTAAATGATTATTTGGTCAATAATAATAAGTCAATTATAGTTGTGGAAAATACCATTAAAGCATTAGGTGATTTAGCAAGATATAAACGAAGTTTATTTTATAGCCCGGTAGTTGCTATTACAGGTTCTGCTGGTAAAACGAGTACAAAAGATATTGTTTATAGTGTTTTAAAAGAAAAATATAAAGCTCATAAAACTATTGGTAATCAAAATAATCAATTTGGTTTACCATTAACAATATTATCACTTGATACTAGTACTGAAGTGTTAGTGTTAGAAATGGGAATGAATCATTTCGGAGAAATATCGTATTTAACAAATATTGCTAAACCGGATATAGCAATAATTACAAATGTTGGTACTGCTCATATTGGATATCTTGGAAGTAGAGAAAATATATTGAAAGCAAAGCTTGAAATACTTGAAGGTTTGAATCCAAATGGAACAGTAATTATTAATAATGATAATGATTTGTTACATGAGTGGTATTTAAAGAATAAAGAAAAATATAATATTAAAACAGTTGGTATTTATAATGAGTCAGATTTTAGAGCCAATATAATTGAAAAAAGTGAATGGAGTTCTACATTTTCTTGTAATAATGAAATATATAAAGTACCTGTTGGGGGAGAACATTTTATATATAATGCCTTAATTGGTGTAGCAGTAGGTAATGAGTTTAAAGTGTCTGAGGATAAAATTAAGGATGGTATTTTAAATTTTGAACTTAGTGGAAATAGAATGAATTTAATAAATACTAAAGGTTATACAATAATAAATGATTCATATAATGCCAATCTTGATTCTATGAGTTATTCTGTTAAATGTTTAGGTTCTATGCCAGGAAGAACTATTGCTGTTTTGGGTACTATGAAAGAACTTGGTGAGTACTCTAAGGAACTACATAGAAAATTAGGGGAAGTAGTAAGTAAAGAAAAAATTAATATTTTAGTTACTGTTGGGGATGATGCTGAATACATTAATGAAGGAGCTATAGCAACAGGTTTTAATAAAGAAAATAGTTATCATTTTGAAAATAATATAACTGCTATTAATTTTGTTAATACAATAAAAGAAAAAAATGATTATATATTAGTTAAAGCCAGTCTTTCTCTTAATTTTAAAGAAATCGTGGAAGGTATTAAATAAGGAGGATATGAATGAAATTAGGTGTGATATTTGGTTCTTCATCAACAGAACATGAGGTATCAGTTGTAAGTGGTTATAATGTTATATGTAATTTAAATGAAAAAAAATATGACGTTATTCCAATTTATTTAGATAAAAATAATGGTTGGTATGTTTGTGATAACTTCAAAATAGAAAAGTTTGGTGAACTTCCAAAAAAAATAAAACCTATTAAAAATGTTTTTGAGTTTTTAAAAAGTTTAGATTGTGTTATTCCAGTTATGCATGGTAAGCTAGGAGAAGATGGTAGTGTGCAAGGGCTTCTTGAAATTCTTGGGGTTCCTTATGTTGGATGCAATATTTTAGCAAGTAGTATCTGTATGGATAAAATATATACTAAAGCTATTTTGAAGAATATAGCAAATGTATCTCCGGACATTGCAATAATTAAAGAAAATAAAGATTTATATTATTTTGATAATCTAAAGTTGGCTCGTAAAGTTAGTCTTAAAGATATAGGTAGATTAATAAGTGAGAAATTAGGCTATCCAGTGTTTGTTAAACCATCGAGGTTTGGTTCTTCTGTTGGAGTTACTAAAGTAAAAGAAGAAAAAACTTTAAAAAATGCTATATTTAATGCTTTAAAATATGATAATGAAATCTTAATTGAAAAAGAAATAAAAGGAAGAGAACTTGAATGTGCAGTTTTATGCGGTAAATCTCTAGAAGTTGGAGAAGTTTTATCTGCTGAAGAGTTCTATGGTTATGATGCAAAGTATATAAATGAAGAATCTAAAACAGTTATACCTGCAGATATTCCAAAAGAAATAAAAAATAATATTAAAGATATAGCAGAGCTTGCATTTAGAGCCACTAATTGTAAAGGTTTAGCTAGAGTGGATTTCTTTTTAGAAAATAAAACAAATAAAATAATTATAAATGAGATAAATACAATGCCAGGTTTTACAGACATAAGCATGTATCCTAAACTTGCAGAAGCAGCAGGTATATCTTATAAAAAATTATTGGATATTTTAATAAAAGACGCTTTAAAAAATAAGTAATTTGTATTAAAGTGTAGTTAAGAAATCTTTTGCCCCATTCGTTTCGGACGTGTCTTTGCGGCTGGCTTTTATAGTCTTGTTTCAGCAAAGTTTGGAGATAAGATTTCTTTTTTTACTTAAAAAAGCAATTTTTAAAAGCAAAACAATTGACATAAATTATAAAGTATGGTAATATCTTGTTATAAAAGAAATCGATGCTTCATTCGCTTCGGGCGTGTCCTTTGCGGCTGGCTATTTAGCTGGATTCAGCAAAGTTTGGAGATAAGATTTCTTTTTTTTGCTTCAAAATCTTTTTTTAGCATAAATGCTGTTCTTATGTTAAAAGTTTTATGTCTATTTGAAATTATTATTAAAGTGATATAAGTAATTCCATTGATTGTTTTTTTTAATCTTAGAGCATTCTTTCCTTGACATTTACAAAAAGATACAACGTCAAAGTTTTTAACAACTTCTGGAGCTGTCAGGATATAATCTACGCAATCATCTATTGTCATGCTATCTTTTTTTATGTGCCTAATATCAGATTGACTAATAGCTAATGCATATTGGATTTTAGAATTAATAACTTCATTAATTTTATTTTTTTTGATGTTTGTTAAAGTTTTGCTAATGTTTTCTATACAATATTTAGGCAGAAGCCCAATATAAAAATTGTCATTTTCATCTTTTTGATTAAAAGACCTTCTTATTATTTCTTCAAGTTCTTCGCTATCTTTGCAAATAACATTGTTTTTCCTTTGTAATATTTCTTCTTTTCTTGAGACACTAAATTTAATTAGTTTATTATTTTCTATCATAGTAAAAATAACACTTTCTAAGTATTACATGTTTTAGACTATAATTATCTAGGTAATACTGTACTTGTTATTTTTTATCTGTTAAATTTATTTGCCCCTAGTAGCAATGTTTGTAGTATAACATATAAATATTGTCTATACAATATAATTTTTTTCTTTTAAAGGATAAAATTAGCAAAAAAACATATAATTTAACTAAAAGTACTTGTAAAATTCCCATATTTTTGGTAGAATTTTAAGTGCTGTAAATGCAAATATTAAACATTGATATGGATTAAGCCATCGAGTGCCGAAGAGGTGTTGGGTTAAGTTGAAGTATCAAGAAGTTGAAAACGAAGGAGGGAATAATTTATGGCAGTAGTTTCTATGAGT
>OLHG01002109.1_pt1 | contig 11098 bp, 10 predicted proteins | sample 1605971 | NCBI WGS metagenome assembly OLHG01 (sample SAMN03283289) | human gut metagenome | biome: human-associated habitat; material: feces | host: Homo sapiens | place: Peru | collected 2012 | reverse complement strand
TCCAGATTCTCTATCAAAGATATAAGATTTAACTGATGCAAAAACACCAACTAATCCAGCAACAAAAACTACTATTGTTGCACCAATATATCTACCTGTAAAAGCCATAAATGGATTAAGTCCCCATAACTGTCCTTCTCTTGATATATATGATATATTTAATACTGCTATACAACTTAAATATAAAAGAAATACACAAAATACTCCAAATATTGCGAAATCTTTAGGTTCAGCAGTTATTTTTAATTTCATACTTAGTTCCTCCTTAAGTAAACATATTATATCATAACATAATAAAAGTAGCAATTACTAAATAATTGACTAATTTTATATTTTATTTTTTTCTTCACTATTATTCTTAAACTTTGTATATATTAATAATCCTATTAGAAAGAATACTATAACTATTATTAAATATATTAATTGAAAATTTGATACACTATTATTAGTAGTACTAGTACTACTACTTGAATTAGAATTTATACTTTTATTTATTTTCATATAAATATTACTATTCATATAATTATTCTTAGTTATCACCCATGTATATGTATTATCATTTATACTTGTAGCATTTGTATCTAGTACATTATAATTTGTTTTAATATTAATTGTTATTTTATTTAATCCATCTATATAATTCATACAAGATAATTCATTATTTGTTGATATACTTATTGTATCTAATTGATTTAAAATATTAATGTGTTTAAAACAATTTCTAATAATATATGAATCAGCATATCTATTTAAATTAAAATCTGTATTAAAGGATAACCCTTTCTTATTATTATCGCTTAATAAATCTATTGTATAATAGTTACGATTAGGATTAAACCCTATTTCACCATCAATATTTTGATCATTATAGTATATACCAACAGGAGCATCTTTATATTCTTGTTGATATTGTTGATATGTTAAGATATTATTTCCTTGAATAGTATTCCATTTATTCATGTTTGTTTCATAAACTAATAATTCTTCTTTAACTATATTATCTTCAATAACAATATTATATTCTGCTTGACAACCAGTTATTAGGAAAATAGATAGTAATATTAATAATTTCTTTTTTTTCATTTCAACCTCTTTTAATTATCCAATAAATAGACATAACATGCAAAATTCATACTACCATAATTGGCAATAGCACTGATGGATACTTTTTTAAAGCTTTGACAGCCACTATCATTTCCTTCACAGTTAGCTTTTCGTGCTAAGGCATTGCTTCCATACTTGGCATTTGTGGCATTATATCCTGAACCACTTGTCCATAATAGATCTGTTGCAGTTCTACCAAATTGACCAATTCCAATTCCAGCTTCAGATATAAGTACGGTATTTTCATCAATTATTTTTTCGATGACTGCAACATGGCCATATCCACTAGAGCCACCTTTCCATACTACTAATGAACCTGCTTTAGGCTTGCTATAATCAGTAACTATTGGGAAGTTATCTGGTAGATTTTGAGCTACTTCACAAAATTCTCCACCATTACCACCTCTTGAAAACTTTTTACTAGAGCCACTAGTTGCTAATATTTCTTGAGCACGGCATAATCCATACCAGGCACATTCTCCTTCTAGACCATTAGCACTTAATCCTGATGACTGGTTGTAGTAATATAAATTATCCCTTGTTGCTCTTGATGTTCTTGCTAAATAGTTAGGAATCTCTGTTAATTCCAAACCATCAGTTTGTGTAAACGATTCTATAACTGTATCACTACTATAAAATTTCTTTAATATTGTTTCATAGTTATTTCCATTATTTGCCATATATATAGCCGCTACTGTACTCATACCATAGCAATTACTACCACCAAAATTATTTCTATATGATGATGGTACTTCTACTATGTGCTTTTCCCAATTTGGACGACTGTTTTCTTTACCAATTTTAGAGTAAACTACATGACACATTGTACTATCACATGTAAAACCACCAGTTCCATCACTTCTTGTTTCTTCAATTGTACAAAAATTTTCATATACTGGATTTAAAAGAACATTGTCTTCAAACAAAATCTGTGATTTTGTTTCTTTAACAGCATTTATTGTATCTTGATTAGGTGTTGCATTTTTATTATATTGTTGAAAAATATCATCAGATGTTGAAATTGCTTGTTTACAACTATTAGTATTTTTTATAACGTGTGTTCTTGTAACGATAGATAATGCCTTTTTAGCCTCATATGGGGCATCATTTCCTATTGCACTAGTAATAGCATTTGCAACATAATCTTCAAGAGGTATTGAGGTATCATCAACAGTAATTGATTTACAATCAGAATTTATTGTGGATAAATATGCCAAATGTTTACTTTTTGATGTACTGTCATCATCAAAGAAATCAATTCCTGGCAATAATACACTTATAAAAAGGAATAGAAAAATAAAGATAAGTACCACTATTAGTATTACAACGATTGGTAGTGATATTGATGGCATCTTTAATGTTACATCTGCTTTATCTGATGGTTCGTAAGAAGTATCTGCTGCTGAAGCTGCACTACCACCGGCACTAGCAGCACCCATTGCTTTGTTTACTTTATCAATTGCCCCACTTCTATTTAACCCTTTTGATATTGTATTAGAAATTGGATTTCTTCTTATTTGCTTACCAAGTTGTCTTTCAACGGCTTGACCAGTTTTTGTTTTACTTACTGCATCATAAATTTTTGCACCTTTTTGACCACCATAATATAGAGCGGCTGTTCTACCAACTGTGTGAGCAGTTTTATTGGCTTCATTTATCTCTTGTTGTTTTTTTTGTTCTTGTTCAATACGCTTTTTTTCTTGTTCTTCTGGTTCTTTTTCTTCATCATTCATTCTGCTCACCTACCTTATCTTATCTATATTTTTATAATCCTCCACCTGAGCCAAATGACTCTAATTCTTCATCTGTTAGGATAACATTAATTTGCATTCTTCTATTACCACATACAAATAATCCTTCACCCTGATTATATCTCTTTATACTTTCTTTTTCATTGTCATTTAGATCAATTAATAACGATAAGTCTTCAACAGCTTGTTTTCTTAGACCCATTATTAAGTAATATGATGCATTTGAGAATATTGCTTTACCATGCATTATTGCATTTCCAGTAACGAAGTCTGATGGTTGTTGAGTAATTATGATTGTTCCAGTGTTATATTTTCTTGCTCTTCTTTGTACTTGTGCTAAGAACTCAGCACCTAATTCATTTTGAGCCCCTAATAAAACATGGGCTTCATCTACTGATAATACAGTATTTACATTAGGATTTAAGCATAATCCCCACGCATACTTTAATACGTTAAATAGTAATGCATTTCTAACATTAGCATCAGAATTCATTAATTCTTTTATGTTAAATACTATATAATTGCTTTGGCTATTTACAGTAGTATGTCCATTAAAATAGAATTTTAATTCATTAACTAATGGTCTTAACTTTAATTCAAGTCTCTCTAAAACATCTCTTTCGTGTGTCTTCTCTGTTATTGCCATTAGCATGCCATTAACAGTAGCATACACATCCTGAAATGTTGGAAATTGATCAGAACGAAAATTCATAAAATTACTATCAAATCTTATTCCAAATCTAGCATATGTATCTTGAACAACACCAATAAATAATGTTAAAACATCTTCTTCAATATTTGGTGCATAATATTTCATAAATGCTTTTAGTGTTTGTAGTGATTTTGTTAATATTGAATAACTAGAACTTCTTGCAGTATCTTCATCATCATAATCCATTACTATTTCTAATGGATTAACCATTCCAAATTCACCACCACGACCTAAATCTATAACAGTACCACCATAAGCTTTTGTCATTTCTGATAATTCACCTTCTGGGTCAACAGCAACTATTTGGTAGCCATTTCTGATATGACTTCTTAATAATAGTTTTGCAGCAGTTGATTTACCACTACCAGAACCACCTAAGATTATTAAGTTGGCATTATTTCTGTTAGTTTCTTTTCTGATTTGATAATTAAATTGGTTAAATAAGACAACTCCACCTGAAAAGTCCATTCCAAGTAATGTTCCCAATCCTTCATCTTTTAAACTATCAAAAATAAATGGATACATAGCAGCCATTGTTGGAGATGGCATTGGAGTTCCAATTCTATCTTCAATTGGTTGTTTATCAAATATTGGTAATATTGATTTTAATACTCTTTCTTGTTCAAATCTTAAAGGTATTGCTCTTAATTCTAGTGAATCAAGCATATTTTTCATTGTTACTTTCTTTTGTTCTAATTCTTCTCTACTATCAGCTGTTATCATAAAGTGCATTTGAAAATCAAAAGTTTTAGATTGAGACGCAGTGAATTGTTGAATAAAATTTTCTAATGAATCAACATCTTGACGGATTCTTTCTCTGACTGTTACGTCTCTTTCTGATTGATAGTTAGCTCTTAAATCCGCTAATTCTTTATTTAACATCTTTGCTAAAACAGAAAATGGAAGTGGAATGTGTTTAATAACCATTTTTATTCCAGATAAATTAGTAATGTTTGCTAAATATCCTGGGCCAATCAATCTTGGATATGATATAACTGTTAGAATTGTTGCATATTTATCACTAATAATAAAGTCTGCTCCGTTAAATTGTAACCCTTTTGGCGCTATTTCTGATTTAAAATTCATTATGATATCACCGTCCCAAATTCTGTAGTTCTTCCACCATTCAAGAAGTTATCTAGAATAACTCTTAAATCAACATTAGATGTTTGTGATGCTTCTAGACCACAATCCGCTAATCCTGAAATTAATGTTCTTAATCTCTTTTGAATTAAATCATAATTCTTTTCTTTAAATAGAATATAGTATTCTGTATCTGTGACATTATCTAAAGTAAAGTCTTCTGCTTTATTAATATCTTGGGATACTAATTTTCTAACAACTGGACTTTGTGTTTGATTATATAATAATTGTAATTGAGCTTGATACCCACTTATATCAACTGGTTTATCTGCACATACTAACCAAAATTCAAAGTCTATCATATTATAAAAGTTTTTTAATGCTATTAAAACATTGTCTTGTGTTATTTGATCTAGAATAAATATATTTCTTGGTTTTATTTTAACCCCTGTAACTTTATATTTATTATCAAGTTCTATCATTCCATTGCTTATTGATTTAGCAGGAATCCAATTTTCTGTATATTTTGAACTACTTATTTTTTGCCCATTCATTAGCACACCAACCTCTCCATATATATTTTCTTCTAGTATTATAAAATCTATAAATACTTTGAAGTGCCACTAAAACATTGTGATAATTTGGAATAGGAACAACCAATAACCCCGTGATTGCTGCTGGTAATATACAAATTATTACCACCCATAATTCAGCAGTCCCGCACAATGCTAAGGAAATTAACGATGTAACGCAACCTCCACCAAATAACATTAAATCAAATGGCCTAAATGCGCTAAATATTAACATGCTTTTCTTAGCATTTGCTGGAATTAGATAAGAATTATATTCATTCACCTTATATCACACTCCCTCATTATTACTCTATTTCTTTCCACTTTCATTATATTTTTTATCAGCTTGTGCGGCTTTGTATTCTGATGAATTTTGCATTGTATATAATTCGTTAGCATTTTTACTCTTAGCATCTTTAGCCTTGTTGTTTGCGTCTTTTAATGCTTTGAATGAATCTAACACAGCACCAGCAAATCCAGATAAGCCACCGTTTGATTTAATAACGGTTTGAGCAGAATTAATATTTTGCGAAATTGCTGCATCTTCTACCTTACCATCAATAATATCTTGAATAAGCATTACTTTGGCATCTTTTTCTGCAGCAATTGCTTTCTGTTCTTCTATCATTGCCTGTTGGTTTAGCTTATCTACTGCAGCTCTATACTTAGCTTCATCACCAGCGTAGTCGGATAGTTTCAAGTTTCCGGCTTGTGTTCTTAAAATCTCTGCCATATTCTTTGATTTTGTTGCTTCAATTGCTTTATCTTTGGTTGCTTGACTGGCTTTTTCATATTTACCTTCGCTTATTAATTTACCTGCTCTATCTTCTGCTGCTGAAACATATTTATCATATTCACCATATGCAGCATTTTCTTTATCAATAGTTTCTTTCCTTCTTTCATATATCTGAGTTGGATTAATACCTATACCTTGTTTAATTCCAGAAATTGTTCTATCAATAGAAGATGTACCACCATTTTCTCTCCACTCTTCAATCGCTTTATTTTGATTAATTACTGACTTAGTTGCTTTTGATACTCCTCCAATACCACCCTTTGTTGTAAGGCCTGCAATCATACCTTTATTAGCTGCAGATAATGTTCCAGCAACTGTTCCGCCAATCATTCTAGCAGTACTATATTTTTTATTTGCTTTAGTTAGGTCACTATTAAGACTATTAATTTCTCTTTTATGTGCTGCGGCTTGCATTCTAGCCTCGTCTCTTTCTTTTTGAGATTTTGTTGTATCATTTGCTGTTCTCATGGCATTACTATAAGCTGTTTTAGCACTTTGTAATCTGTTCTTTAAATCTGCCTTTTCCTCTTTGCCTTGCTTACTGTATTTAACGTTACCAGCAATACTTCTTGCTGCGCCTACTGCACCAACAGCGGCTAGACCGATACCAGCGCCAGCAACTCTTTTAGCTGGTTCTGGAATTCTATTTTTAGTTGATAATCCAAGTTCACCTGATGCAACGCCTCCCTTAGGGAATAATTCTTTAAGCATATCTCCAGCTTTTTTAGCAAATGTCATTACTCCAAGTACAAGGCACACATACAATAATCCTGTAAACAATGTGTCGCCCTGGCCACTAGCAGATACATTGCTAGTTATATCACTAAATGAATTACTTAATGTAGATATTATTAATACTACAAAACATATAATAGCTGTTCTTATAAACAAATCTAAAAATGTTGTAAGACACTGTTTTGTCCATTTTTCAAATGCTCCGTCTTTTTTAGGCACCATATACATAATTATTGGTATGGGAGCTATTATTTGTAGGTATGTTAATTGAACAACCCTTACTCCAAGGTCTAAGCAATACATTACCAGCATCCATGTAACTAATGCCCCTGATAGTACAGCTAATAATCCATCAAACTGTATGACTTTTTCGTTATTTTCTGCTGCTCTCTCATTTAAACATAGTGCCATAGTATTTAGTCTTCCATCTTGGCTTAATGATGTAATGTTAGCATTTACTACATCTCTTGCTGAAATATTATTTGATTCACGGCAGGTATAATCCGATACGTTAGGATTTAATTTATAAAATTTATCTAAAACACTTGCACTAAAGGTGCCACCCCAATCTTCATTGTAACTATCTTTCGTTCCTAGTATTATTTTAGGTATTAAATTATTTTTCAAAATATCACTTTGTAGTTCAAATGCAAAATCAAATAACGTCGGAACTATTCCAATTAGCGCGACACTAACTACCATTCTAATCATTACTTTCCCAAACCCTTTTTCTTTATCCATAAAATTATCAGGGTTAATTACATATTGTATTAATTGAAATATGACAAAAAATAGCATTACTAGACCTAAAATTAATGTAATTCTGTTATATATTGGACTAATATTTTCATTATTTATTATTCTTAAATCCCCAAGATTGTAGAATAATCTATAAAGATAAGCTATTAATTGATATATTACTTGACATAACCATGCTGCCAGACTATCTAATGCATCATATATCTTTTCTACCATACTTTACCTCCTATGTCTTTTCATTAATCAATTAGACATGCACCAACGTTTAACATATCAATAATCATATTAACTATTGTTGGTGCTAAAAATATAAGTACACCTGATACTAGTCTAATTATAAAGTTCTTTTGGGCTTTTTTCATTTCATCTTCTTTTGAAGCAATCATTGCTTTGAAGAAATCAAATACTCCTAAAGCTAGAATTAATATTGGTATAAGGATATGGACATACCCTAAATACTTGTTAATTAAATTTTTTAATGATTCATCTATAATTCCATCGCAAGTTGTTTCACCACCTGGATCTATATCGGGAAGGTCATTATTACCTGATTCCCTAATATATATGTCTTCGGAGTTTCCTGTCGAAACTGCTCCGTCATACCAATGTTTTTGTGATGAAGTGGCATATATTATAGCTCTTTTATCAAATAGTTGATTTATTATACTAAATATTTGACCAAACCCTGGAATTACGTTTATCCAGTATGTTACTTTATCATCTATGTATGCATATATTGTTGTTGGGCACTTTCCATCACTTGCAAGTATACTGTTTTGAGTTAAATATGTTTTTTTCTCATTTGCGAGTTCGATTGCTATTGGTTGGTTATAGTATATTTTGTAATTAGAGCCAAATCTTGAATCAATGATCATTGTTGTACCGCTTTTTGAATATAATTGTATGCTATATTCCCCGCTATTATATTTGCAGACTTTTTCCCATGTTGTGCCATCTACTGTAACACTTGCTTCAACACGATTTATATTAATAAACATTGATAATGTTAATATCATTAATAAAACTACTGATTTCTTTTTCATAAATATAACACCTCTTTAAAAAAATACAGAATAATTCATATTAATGTCATTATATCACAGAATATAATTTTTTTATATATTTTTTTGTTAATTTAATAAAAGAAAAAAAGAAACATGCGTTTCTTAATATATTTATTTTTGATTCCAGCAATCCCAGAAGTTTCCTGTTCCATCTATACCATCTGTATTTGAAACAATATTGAATACAAAGTATACTATAGTTGGTATTAAAAAGATTACTACAGCATAAATTACTCTTTTAATTAATAATTTTTGTGCAGCTTTAATTTCATCCTCTTTACTAGCTATTACTGCCTTCATTATATCAAATGTTCCTATTACTATTAAAATAATTGGTATAGCCCATTGAACAACTGACAATACTGTTTTAATAATGCTTATTATCGGATTTAAGTAAGTACATTGCATATAATTTCCTCCTTCATTTAATATAAATATATACTATTTTACATTAATTGTCAATTTTAATTAGTTATTATTCTCATAAAATCTCTTAATATATCACTATTATCTATTTTGTCATTTAATGGTTGTATGTTATATAATACATCTAGTTCTGCTTCTCTATTAAATACTCTAATGTCGGAATCATTTAGCAATGATTTATTAAGTACTACTTTTTTATCTCTTAATTCGTTTAAGATATCATTATTAAATGTTACCATTTTATTTAGCATTATGGTGCTTGGTTCGATAAGATATATTACTTCATCGCATATATCTTCAGCATCTTCGTTATTTAAATCAATTAATATAAAACTTTTATCACTATTTCTATTAATTATAGTTGCTAGATTATCTTTAGATGCTGATATTAATTTATTATTGTTAAAGAAGGTAAAATCATGTTTTTGTAATTCAATACCTAGCATGTCTAGATCTTTTAAATCTTTTATTAACATATATATTAGACTTGTCGCACCAGCATGAGATGTAGTATTCTTAAATCCAATTATTCTTTTTTGTGGATTTAATTTTGAATTATTACCCTTTTTTATGTATATTCCTTCATCATCAAAGAAGTTACTACGAATTCTTTTTGTTGAATTTTCTTCTTTTGATAAACTTGATAGATTATAAGCACTATCACTAAATTGTTTATTTGGTATGCCAAGCAAGTTAGCTCTTGGATTATTATATAATTCTATTATTTCATCTTTTGTATGAGCAATATTGTATATGCCACTACTTTGTAACATATATATTAACTGTTCATCTTGAATATTATCATATATAATTATTTTATTTGGCTCAATATTTGCAGTCAAATAACTTAATTGGCTTTGATCTTCTACATCCTTAATAGCTGTTATGTCAATAATTATCTTTTCAAAGAAAAAATTAGAGAATAGCTGCACTATTTCAGCGATGGCAAATTCTCCATTTAGACTTTTTATTATATCAATATCTAGACTATTTAAGATTGAAGAATTTTTATTAGCTACTATAATATTCATAAATATTCTCCCTTCTTATTCAATAGACATAATTATTTTGTTTGATTCCATTGTGCAGTATTTCCACCGTTACCCCAAAGACCACCAATATAGTTTCTAATGCTATCCCATTGAGTAGCTAATATTGCTCCAATAACAGCAATGGCAACTAGAGTTACAACTGTCATACTTACTTCGCCTGTTGCTTCTTTCATTCTTCGTTACCTCCTTCCATTTATTGTCTTCATTATATCACATTTATTTGTTAATATCAACTATCAACCTATCATTGAAAATGCCGCAATTAACATTAATACTAAAGCTCCACCACCAGTACATACTAGCATTATCATAGTTTGTCTTTCCATAGTTTCAAGTCTTTGCTTATATCTTTGTTCTCTGGCTTTATTTTGTAATGATGATACAGTTTTAGAAAATGATAGCATTTGTTCATGTTTTTTATCTTGTTCTCCTAATCCAAGACGATATAATAAACGCATCATACGCATTGAATCTCTTACGGGATATTCTAAAGCAAAGTCCATATATGGATCAATGCTTGAATCACCTTCTTCAATTTTTCTTACCAATTCCTCTAAACCCGGTTTAAATACTGTAGGAGCATCTTCTATTGATCTAGCAAGTGCTACTGGTACTGTATAGTGTTGTACTAATATTTCTAAACTTTTTAAGTAATATGGTAATAAGGAATCAATTTGTCCTAAATGTTTTTTATAGAATTTCTTTAAGTCAAGATATTGTGATTTAAAAACTAAAACCCCTACGCCAACTGCAATAAGAATATAAACTGGAGTTAAGTTAGTAATAAATATACATATCATTACTATTGTGGTCAAAATCCCATTTCTTATTCTTCCCATAAATACTGCATCAGGATCAATAACATTATCTCCGTACTTTGTTCTTAATAGGAAATCATAATCTTTTTCTTTTAAATTAGTAAAATATTTTTTGTTTTCACTATTAAATTGCTTTGTACTTATTGTATTATTATAAACTAAGATAAATATTACTACTATGGCTATTAAAATTATCTCTATATACATTATTCAGCCCCCACATTCT
>OLHG01002107.1_pt1 | contig 11102 bp, 11 predicted proteins | sample 1605971 | NCBI WGS metagenome assembly OLHG01 (sample SAMN03283289) | human gut metagenome | biome: human-associated habitat; material: feces | host: Homo sapiens | place: Peru | collected 2012 | reverse complement strand
CATGCCCTTCACTATATAAAACAACCAAAACTGCTTTTCGCAACAAATCTTTTGGACTTTTTTGAGTTTTTTCAAATCCTTTGCATTATCATCTGCCGCCAGCCGAGCCAAACAGCACCGCCTTGTGCGTCGGTGCTTTCACCTCCAGATGGTACCGTTCCATGCCGCATTTATACAGGCACTCGCCACGCCTTGCCCGCTGGATGAGCTCAAACTCCGCCTCGTCCAGCTGCAGCATATCCATGTAGAACCGCCTGCCAATGGAGCCGGGATTGAACAGGAACTGATGGGGCGGGATAGCAAAAAGCGGTTTTGTCATCTCCCGCACACCCTCCTGGTCGAAATCTTCCAGGTTTTGAGAAGCCATTACCAGCGCCGAGTCCCGCTTGCGCACACGCTTCAGGCAGTTGCGGATGTACTCAATGGCCACCGGGTTAGACAGCCACAGGTACAGCTCATCCAGCACCGCTACGGTATTGCCGCCCGTCAGCAGCCGGTCCGACATATACGCCAGCACATTGAATAGCAGGGCATTCCGCAAACTCTTGGCCGCCGTCAGCACACCGCCTACGCCGAACACCAGGAATCGGTCGCCGGAGATATTGGTTTGTCCGTTGAAGAACAGCGCATCCGCCCCCACGCACAGGGAATGCAGGCCCAACAGCACCTCCTGCAGCAGCTCCTGTGTGTACAGCGCACCCGACTTGTAGTGAGCCAGTTCCTCTTGCATGAGGTCATACAGGTCAGAGAGAATGGGGTAGTCCTCCGGTGCAAGCTGGCGTAGGTCCGTCTCCTCCGTAATGCCCCAACGGGCATACAATTTGGACAGCATGATCTCTATGGTGTCCAGCTGCGGGTCAGAGAAGTCTTTGTAGGCCCGGAAAAAGTCCTTTAAAAAAGAAATGTGCCGAGCCAGCAGGGTGGACTTTCGGAAGGCCTCCGGGACTGTTTCATCCGTGGCGCTGTCGGCGTCCTCGTTCCAGCTCCGAACTTCTAACACATTGATGCGCTTTTCCCCGGCCATGAGGTCAATAAAGCACCCGCCTAAGTTTTCGCACAGCTCCTCCAGCTCATGTTCGGCATCCAGGGCAATCACCGACTTGCCCGCCTCCAGCAGATTGCAGATCAGCAGCTTGATGAGGTAGCTCTTGCCCTGACCGCTGTTGCCCAAGATAAGGATGTTGGCAGAGGTCTTGTCGCTGTCCCGACGGTCAAAGTCCACCACGATGTTGCTGCCGTATTTGTCTTTCCCAATGTAAAAGCCGTTGGGATCTGTCTTGCCGGAATAGTTGAAGGAATAGAGATTGGCCACGCTGCTGGCGGGGAGTACCCGCTCGAACTCCCGGCCCAGCACATTACTGCCCACAGGGCTGACGCAGCAGAATCCCTGCTTTTGCCGCAGGAGCAGCTTGTCCACATTCAGCTTGCAGCGCACCAGCTCTGTCAGCACATCTGTCTGGAGCTGACGAAGCCGCTCCTTGCTGTCCGCCGTCAGCTCCAGATACACGGCACAGTGGACCAGCGGCTCATGCTCCCGGTGCATTTTATGCACCAGCTCCGCCACATCCCGCAGATTGCTCTCCGCCGCCACCGCCTGCCGCAGCTTGTTGGGGTCTGAGCCGTCCAGCTTGTTTTTCTTGTTGGCGTTGTCGATGATCCTGTCCTCCTCGCCGGGGGACACCTGCCGACAGTAAATGCGCAGCGTCACGCCGCTTTTTTCGCCCAGCTCCCGCAAGAGCGCCTGGGCCTCGGTGCTGGCCGGATATTCCCGCAGCGCCCACACGCAGCGGTAGGTGCTGCCGAAGATGTAATGGTCCACCTCGAATTTCACAACCCCCGGTGCGATGCGGTCCAGATAAGTGCGGAGGAACGCTTCCTGCTGGGAAGGTGCCTTTTTAGAAAATGGATTCTTCATTTTTCCTCCTCACCACATATATAGTTCTATGTGCGGCTCCAGTTCCGGCTCCTGCCCGGTAAACTGTTCCGGCTCCTGAAACATCTGCGTGTATCGCTGCACTTGCTCCTCCGTCAGGGAGCAGAAGCCCCCTGCATGGTCATCTCCCACCAAAAAGAAAGGCCCGCAGATGATGTCATCTCCCAGCCGCCGGTTGGGCTGCATGCCGTTCAGTTTTCCCTCATCGTTACAGCAGAGGATGACGCCGTCTCCCATAGAGAGGGGCTGGAACAGACCTTCTACCTCCCGCTGGATGGCCTTCAGGCCATCCTCCATCTCTTTCACATACGGAGCTTTTCCCGGCTCCACTTTCAGAATTCGCATTTCAAACCTCCGTTTCCGCTGTCAGCCACTGCGCCCCGTCTACAAAGGAGAATACCTCGTGGGTGGCGTCCTGCTCAAAATAAATAGCCAGCAGCTCCAGAAGCCGCTGGCCCTCCGCACGCTGAACGACAAATCCGCAGTCCCGGAACTGCTGCTCCAGAGACGCATAGTTCATGGCTCCGTCCGTTTTTCTGCGCCGCAGCACGAAGCAGAACTCACGGGAGGAGGCCATGGTGGTCTGGACGCTGTCCAGATGCTGACGATCCTGCACCAGCAGCCCACGGATGGCGGGCATGTCTTCCGCCTCCAGCCGCTGCCGGTAGAACTGGCGGTTATCCTGAAAGGACTCCTTGGAGTCCAGGGCCAGCAGCTCCAGCTCCGCCATACCCTTCAGCACGTTCATCAGGCTGTGGATGCGCTGGCGGACGATGCTCTCCGGCAGCACATTCAGGTTGCTGGGCTTCAGGATGAGATAAACCAGCTCGCCGTTGGGGGTACGGATGCTGTGCTCCGTGATCTCGTCGATGCCCAAAAGCTGCTGGGCAGAGGGTATTTTCTTTTTGAAAATGCTCATGAGCCTAATCTCCATTCATAGTATTGATGTCCGAAAAAGAATGCTCCGGCGTAGCGCAGGAAATCCAGCATACTGACGCCGCCGTGCCGAATGCAGAGAAAGGCCAGCGCCGCTGTAATGACCAAGGGGATCATGCTGCCGGTCTGGGTCAGCGCCAGCACCGACAGCAAAAGCCCTGTCCCGATCCACGCCACATCCCGCAGCGTCCACAGCCACAGCATAGGCCGGGCCGTTAAATTTTCGGGGTATAGATACATTACTTCACCTCATTCGTTTTGCATAAAGCGAAAAGGCCACCGATTTCGGTGGCCTTTCTCCTTACCTGTCTGTTAAATTTTGTGGTCACGCACCCATTGGAGGAGTGCGTCATACCCCATTGTCCCGGATGCTACGGACAGTCCTACCTCTACTACTTCTTCGTTAGTGCAGTCCAAATGTATTCCGTTTACCTCCAAAAATGTCAGCATGACATACATGCCAATGCGCTTATTGCCATCCACAAAAGCGTGGTTCGAGATCAGCGTATACCCCAGGCGTGCGCCTTTTTCCTCTTTAGAGGGATAGAATTCCTGTCCACCAAATCCGGCAAAGGCATTTTCCAGCGCGGAATCCAGCAGTGCTTCATCCCGAACGCCAATACTGCCGCCCGTTTCCTCAGCGATAAGTTTATGGAGCAGCAGGACCTTGTCTTTTGAAAATTTGATCATTTGGCAAGCTCCATAAATGCGGTCTTATACTTCTTTAGGATACGAGCCGCCACCACATCGATTTTTTCGTCGTCCGTCATGTCGATCATGGGAGACACATCCAGGTCTACCAGCATATATTTAGGCTTGTTGTTCTTGAAGATCACAGCCTGCCCGTTCTTTTCAGCAATGCGGGTCACCCGTGAGAAATTTTGGTTTGCCTCGGACACCGAAACAATGGCCCTTGTATCAATTGTCATCACAAACACCTCCTATGCTTATTATACCCGCATATAGGTAAAAATCAACCTATAATTTTAGAGGCCATATTTGTGATGTGAGCTTTTTTCAAAAGAGATAAGCCGTTCATGCGGCCTATCTCTTTGATCATTCTGTCACGCCTTCTTCGTCATTCAGCTCCCGCTCAATGAGACCCAGAATGAAATCCTTCTGCTTCAGGCCGTTCCTGGCCAGATAGTCCTTCAGCCGGCCGAAGAGTTCCTCCGGTACCTGGAATGCGATGGTGTGATTGTTGGCGTTCATAGTTCGTGCTCCTCCTTCAAAATGTTCTCTGAGTATGTCCGTGATGTAGTCGGACAGGGTCTGGCCCCGCTGCTCCTGCTCCGTCCGAAGCCGCTGGTGCAGCGACAGCGGGATGGGTGCGCAGAGGTTCTTTTTTTCTTCCATAGTCTGCTCCTTTCCGCCTCTCCCGAGGCAAGCAAAGCATAGCCCAACTGCGGCGCATAAGCTATTGACAAGTCTAACGAGAATAGAAGTGCAAAGGCAGCATACCGGACAAGTCTAACGAATATTTTCGCTCATCTGGACCGCCTGTACCAAACAGTGCATCACGAAGTCCACACAAGGGATGGCCACACTGTTGCCCAAGGCCTTATACCTTGCGCTGTCGGATGCACCGGGGATGTCCGTCCACCCGTCCGTGAAGCCCTGCAATCTCTCACATTCCAATGGAGTCAGGCGGCGAATGAGATGGGCATGGACATCTGCCTTTTGGCAAACGAGATCGACGGCATCTTTACACTGCCGTGCGCTCTGTGTGCTGACCACAGCATTCTCCCTGAAGTCATCCACACGCTGGCGGCTGTAGACCGCATGGTGATCTAATCCCGAGGATTGAGTTATCCCGAGATTAGGCGTGGTCTGTTCGCAAACGTCTTGGTTTATCAATGCTTTTTGTGTGTTGTTCATAAATAACCTCCAGATAAGAAAAATTATAAAAATACCTCTATAATGGAGTTGGCGGCGAAAGTCGACTAACTGCATTCAGAGGTGTTTTTATGTCCGATGAAATTGTATTTGATGTTCTATGCACAAAAGTGCTGGATGCATTGCGGGCTCTGGGGCTTGGTAAGTTCAGCATACGAAACTACTACTACGAAGGAATGTGGCCAATCATAAAGGTCTACCGTTCCGAGGGGGTGATATTGTATAGTGCTGCCTTTACAAATGAAATTGTGGATCGTTTTCGCTTGGAACACGAAAACGGCTTGGTAGCCGACCGAATCTGGGCGAAAGTCAGAAAGGCTGCAGCTCTCTTTGAGGAGTATGTCCAAACCGGAAAAATCGTTTGGAAACGTGTTAGACCTGCTCCAAAAATCCCCTTGACTCCGTACTATCAAGAACTCCTGTGTAGCTTCTGTCAACATGAAGCGAATACACGAGCCATTGGATTTGAGAGTCTACGGGACGAGGAGAATATCTGCCGCAAATTCTTTGCATATCTCGACGACAACGATTGCCATACTTGCCAAGATATAAACTTGGGAAATGTCAACGCTTTTTTGGTGTTCATCGCATCTCACCGAAAATCAAGCATGGACAGAGTAGGCAACACATTGAAACATCTGAGCGCATACCTGGTATCCACAAAAAGCTGTCGTGATTTCAGCGCCGCATTGATTACTCGGCCCGCGCCCAGGAAGAAACTGCGACCCGCCTTTTCCTCAAAAGAGGTCCGAATGGTCATGGACACAGCGGCGAAAAATCCAACCCTATCGCTCCGCGATACCGCAATGTTTGCTGTTGCCGCCAGTTTGGGGCTGAGAGCTGGGGACATTGTTCGTTTAACGCTTTCTGATATTGACTGGATTCATCATGAAATACACTTCGTACAGAATAAAACCGGAGTTGAACTGCATCTGCCTCTTGAAGCATCAGTAGGAAACGCCATTGCGAACTATATTCTTCACGAGCGACCCAAAACGCAATCCCGGGCCCTCTTTATTCGTTCCCGTATTCCTTTTGACTTCATGACTTCGACTGCTGCGGGAGACCGGCTCAGAAAATATATGAAACTCTCAGATGTTGAGTATACTCCGGGTGACGGCAAAGGTTTTCACAGTTTCAGAAGGTATATCGCCAGTTCCATGATAAACCAAGAAGTTCCCATCGATACCGTGAAGGAAATCTTAGGCCATACGCAGATAGGCTCATTGAAAGCATATATGCGAATCAGCCGGGACAAGCTGGCAATGTGTGCGCTCGGATTTGACGGCATCGAGGTCATTCAGGAGGCCCTGTTATGAGATATACATTCACCGGGGCATTTGCACCCCATATTTGTGGCCTGATCGAAAAGAAACAGGCACTCGGCTATGACTACCACGGAAGCGCGTGCATTCTTCAAACCTTTGATAAATTCTGCCGTGAGCAATTTCCAAATGAGACCTGCTTGACCGCGGAGTTAGCCATGAAATGGGCCGAGAAGTCCAAGACCGAGCAAAATCTGTCCAGATTGAATAGGGTATCTGTGATTCGGGAGCTCGCCAAACACATGAATAGTGTAGGAGAACAGGCGTATCTTTTGCCACTTCAGCTCACGAAGAAAACCGGACGGCATATCCCGTACATTTATTCAAAAGAAGATCTGTCCAAGTTGTTCAAGGAAATAGATTCTCTGCAGCCCAGCCTTAGAGCACCCACAAAGCATCTGGTGGTATCTGTAATATTTCGCTTGATCTACTGTTGCGGTCTCAGACCCGTAGAAGCCAGACGGCTCCGAAGAGAGGATGTCAACTTGTTTGATGGGACGGTGAATATCCTTGAATCGAAAGGACATAAAGACAGAATCGTTGTCTTGTCCGAAGATATGCTTGAACTGTGCAGGAATTATGACCTGCGCGTAGAGAAGATATGCCCTCACCGCAAATATTTCTTCCAGAGTCCAAGTGTCCGAGGTGACGGAATGTACTCAATGGAGTGGATTATTCCGACATTCAGAAGGTTCCTTCAGACGGCAGGCATATCCGGATACGGTGAGATCCGGCCCAGACTTTATGACCTGCGGCATACATTTGCAACACATCGGCTGTACCAGTGGGTAAAGGAAGGAAAAGATATAAATGCCTGCCTTGCGTATTTGAGCGAGTATATGGGCCATTCAAATCTCGAGAGCACGGCATATTATATTCATCTTCTTCCAACGCTTTATACCGACTTGCCAGAACTGCGTCTTGATAGTTCCCTTGAAATGGAGGCAGATTTATGCGACTGAAAGACGAGAAATTCTATAAAACGGTAAGGGACTTCCTTGACATCTACTTGATCAAGCATAGAGGCTATAGCTTAAATACTCAGAAATCGTATCGAGAGGCAATAAATCTTCTTCTCCTTTATTTTAAAACGGAACTGGGGCTTGAATATGCCAGTATTGGGTTCGAGGACATCACTTACTCAAATATAACCGGTTTTCTCGAATGGCTCTCAAAATCCAGAGGATGTTCTCCAGCAACGGTAAATCTGCGTTTGATGGCAATTCGTTCTTTCACAAAATATGCAGGGATATTAGATTCCGGCAAAATCTATATGCAGGTCGAAGTCGGCAATATTTCTGTTCGGAAAACTCCGGGAAAAGTCGTGGAGTTTCTGACGGCTCCTGCATTGGAAACTCTTTTTGAGCAGCCCAACCGCTTCAAGACGAATGGATACCGTGACTTCTGCTTTATGCGGTTGATGTACGACACCGCAGCACGTTGCCAGGAACTGGTGGATGCAAAAATTCATGATTTGGGCATTCGAAAGACTCATGCAACAATCTGCCTTACTGGAAAGGGAAATAAACTGCGAATAGTTCCAATCTCCCCCTCTGTGGTTGAATTGCTCAAAACTTATCTGGATAAAGCACATCCGACCGAGCAAAGGCAGAGTGATGACTATCTTTTCTTTACAACGCATCATGGTCGCAAAAGCAGAATGTCCACCGATGCCGTTAATCTCTTTATGAAAAAATATGGTGAAATGGCAAGGCGGGCTTGTCCTGAAGTGCCAGAACGAGTACATCCACACCAACTTAGGCATTCCCGTGCCATGCATCTGTATCGTGCCGGGATGCCGCTTGTCCTCCTCTCGGAGTTCCTTGGGCATGCCGACGTCAACACAACCCGGATCTATGCATGGGCCGATACTGAGATGAAGCGGCAGGCAATTCAAAAGGTATCCAAGGTCACAGAGGGAGATACTATTGAACCAATATGGGCAAACGATGAGGAGTTGATAAAGCGCCTTTATGGTTTGGCTTGATTTTACCACATTTTAATCGTGTTCACAATGCGGCGACCAGATCATAGCTGGTCGCCGCAAATTTATTATCCGGAGGTTTTAACATGAATTACAGCAGCAAAAACACTATCTCGCAACAAAAAGCCGATGGCCCATCTGACTTCCTCGGGATAACTCAATCCTCGGGATTAGATCACTTATCTGGATATCCAGATAAGTGATCTGTGGCAGTCAGGGTATAGGCGATGTCCTGCTGGTATCCGATGCCGTTCCCGCCGTTCTGTGGCTGGCGGTCTATGGCATTTCCCGTAATGCAGATCACAGGTTCCTGCTCCACCAGCGGCACATTGTTTCCGCCCGTCCCATAGCGTGCCGACATGGTGGGTGAAACCTCCTCCATCTGCCGGTAGCGGCTGTCAATACCGTGGTTTTCATACACCAACGGCTGATGGCCGTGCTCCTGCGCCCGCAGTGTGCCCGTCATATTCTCAGAAATTTCCATGACCTGACCACCCTGATCGTTGATGCACAGTACGGATGGCATACAGTTGCCACTGGCACCCGCCTTCAGTGTTGGGGCAACACTTTCGTGGTATCCGATGCTCCCGGCACTGGCTCCGGCTCCTGCAGAAAAACCGGCGACAAATGTCTGCTGTTTTATTCCCGGCTGTGCATTTAGAGCACCCGCCACATCATGTAAGTCACGAACCTCATCTCTTTGGTTGGCCGCAAAGGCTATAACGCCATTCCTGCCGGTGGACATCCCGCAGTTTACGCCCAAGGTCGCCGCCACATCACCGGTCAAGTCTCCGTTATAGCCGTCAAAGCCCTCGTCCTGCTGGTTGATGTGAAAGGTATCTTCATTCGTGATCTGGCCGTCCGGGAGCGCAAGACCAGCCTGGATCTTCAGCGCCCGTTCCAGCTTCTTTGGCAGCGCTTTGCCCCGTTCAAACGCCCGGCGCAGGATCCCCAAACAAGCCCTCGGCGTCAAATAATACTTTGTCGGCGGTGCGCCCTGCAAAATCCGCGATAAGGAAGATTCTCTTGCGCCTCTGGGGGACACCCCAGTATTGAGCGTCCAGGCACCGCCAGCATAGGGAGAAATCAGTTCCCAGTAGGATTCGCCCAGCAGGTTGCCACGCCCAGGGGTAAGGTCCAGGGATAGAAACGGCACCGCACTTAATTCGGACGATCTCTTCCAAGACGATGCGGAAGTCCTCGCCTTTCCGCTCTCCGCTGGAGAAGGCTCCCGGCAATAGTGATAGGTAATCCTTTGAGGCAATCTCCGGATTTTCCCCCACTCCACACCGTGCATGAGAGTTTTCCCTCACACGGCGTTCCATCGGGATAACCGCATTTTGTTTCAAACACAATTTACACACTTCGTTGCGGGTAGATGGTTTTATATTGCGTTCAGATTTGCTTGTTCTCGCAGTTTGTTGAGCTTATTTCGTTGTTGATTATCCAGCAACAGGGTTTGGAACAGACGGGAAATGGTTTTTTCATCAGTGGCATGGACAAGTTGATGGACAGTCTCACTGACTATAACAAGATTTGCGTAGGCATCTGTTCCGCCTGCTGACTTAGGGCGTTTGTGATGACAGTGAATTTCATGGAGTGCGAGCGTTCTGCCTGTAACAGCACATTTTCCGTACTGTGCCGCATATAGAGAAATACGGTTGTCCGCATACTCCACAGACTGCCCCAGCCTCGGATTACGCATCAGCCATGTGAGAATTTCAATATTGACACCAAGCATCCGATGGATTTCCTCTCGTCCGCTCTCTGTATAGCGATTGATGCTCCGCTTTTTCCCCAATGGGTTCTTATGCCGGATATATCCTGCTGGTATAAGCGGATGTCCTTTCAGAAAGCGAATTTGGCTGCTGTTGCCATATTTACTCTTGATGTAGCCCTTTTCTAATTTACCCTGTTTGCTTAGTCCCTGCTTACCCAAACGGTTTTTCATTTGCTTGCCGATGGCGAATGCAATGGGCGAGAAGTCCAGATTGACACAGGTAGCAACACGATAATAATTGTGCATTCCAATTACGATAGAGTTGTACCGGAAGATTTGCTTACGCTGGTCTTGCTCGCTTTTCGGATGTTGAATTTCCTTAATACACTTCGCCAGTTGGTTTTTAACTCTTTTCTGCGCTTTATCGCTCATGTGAGACCGGACGACATACTTATCTCCCTTGCGCTGTGCTTTCATCTTGAATCCCAGATATTCCGAATAGTGGCGTTTTAGGTTCACCACCTTAGATTTTTCTGGGCTGATGTCCAGTTTCAGCCGCTCTTTTAGCCATTGCATTGTTGCCGCATATAAACAAAACGCGTCTTTGCGGTTTCGGCAGAACAGCTTGAAATCGTCGGCATATCGAACAATGAATACAGGCTTTAGGTTGCTTTCACGCAGCAATCGGTACTGGTAGCCTCGGTTGATGCTGCCGTTTGCGTTGAGACGAGTATATTTTGCGTTGCCGTGCATCGGCATCCATTCCCACTGCGACGCTATCCACCAATCCAGTTCATTGAGAACAATGTTGGACAACAGCGGAGAGAGAATACCGCCTTGCGGCGTTCCCTTGCTGGGGTGGAGAATTTCTCCGTTAGGCAACACGATTGGGGCTTTCAGCATTTCTCGAACAATGCACAGAAGCCGTTTATCCTGGATTCCCATTTCCCACATCTGCTGAATCAGCTTTGTGTGGTTTACATTGTCAAAGAAGCCTTTTATATCGATGTCCACAACATAATACAGGTGCGATAGCTGTATTAGCTGGTCACATCTGGCGATGGCATGTTCTGTGGAGCGATTTGGTCTAAAGCCGTAGGAATGGTCATAAAATTTTGCTTCACAGATTGGCTCCAAGACTTGCAGGACACATTGCTGCACGATGCGGTCTACAATGGTCGGGATTCCAAGGGGGCGGGTTTTCCCGTTTGGTTTTGGGATTTCCACCCTGCGGACAGGGCGGGGATGATAGCTCTTAAACTGCTTTTGAATCAGCGCCACATATTTTTCCTCGTTCAATTTGGCAAG
>OLHG01002105.1_pt1 | contig 11114 bp, 14 predicted proteins | sample 1605971 | NCBI WGS metagenome assembly OLHG01 (sample SAMN03283289) | human gut metagenome | biome: human-associated habitat; material: feces | host: Homo sapiens | place: Peru | collected 2012 | reverse complement strand
ATAGAAAGTAAAGTATTTCATATTTAGTTTATTACAAACTGTAGCAATAACTGTACCTTCCATTTCTACACAAACTACACCATTATCTTTATAATATTTAATCTTATCCTTAGTTTCTCTATAAAAAGCATCTATAGTCCATTATATTTCTTTGTATAGTCAAAATCAAACTTTCTTAATATACTAATAAATTTTTCTTTATAATCAGGACCTATTTCAGCTCACCACTACATTTCGAAGAGCCTAAATAACTTACGTTCTTTACTTTTTTAGTAACTAGCAATAATATATTGATGCATACAAGCTTTTTCATTATTTTATAATGACAGATTTTCATATCTAACCATTCAATAATAATTCAAATTACTTTTTGTCTTTATTTAAAAATGCGTTCAAGCAATTTAGCATATCAACATTCATAAGCTGAACTAAAACTATATACATAACTAATTAATATCATGATAGTATAGATCTACATTATCTTTAATATTCTTATTATTTTTAATACTATAAATTTACTAATTTATCTTTTATAAAGTCATCAAGAAGTTCTGAATCTTTTGTAACCCACTTATATTCACAATGTTCGTTACTCAATTTAATATCAACTTTAGATCTATCAACATTTATAATAAAATCAATTTCTAAATCATGGACAGTTTCGCCATTTTTCATTTTTATTTCATCATAATAATGAGTAATTATGGGTTTAGTATCACATGTAAACCCTACTTCTTCTTTTAACTCTCTTTTTAAGCCTTCTTCTAAAGTCTCTCCTTCTTCTAAATGTCCACCAGGAAATTCCCATTCACCAGGAAATAAATCATCGTTTTCATTTCTTCTTACTGTTAAAAACATATTATCATCTTTTAGTATACCTGTAAGAACAATTCTTGTTTTCATATTTTTCCTCCCCTTACAATCATTATAGCATAAAATATATATTCAATAAATCGTTTATAACTACAATGTTATTAATTAAATTTTCTGTTATAGTCATGATATTTGAGTCATTATCAATAAATTTTCTAGCTTCAATTAAATAGCTTTCATCATCTAAGTTTGGACCAAATATTCTTTCTAATTTCTCTTCTATTTGTGATAAAACTATATCATTTTCATGAACTAATACACCAACAAGGTCAAATGCAATTATTTTTATCATTATTTATCATCCTTATTTTATACCCGCCATTTTCATATATTCTAAACTCTGAACTACCTATGATTGTAATGTCATTGTTATCAATAAAAATTGTATCATCATCAGGCAAGTATATAGTCTTATTTTCTTTTGAAAAATTTAATAAATAATCAGAATTTTTATCTCTATTAAATTTAATACCATCATTACGATTTAAATGACATAGCAATGAATAATCTTTTATAACATTAAATCCTTTTGTATCTTTAAGTTTAACATCGTTTACATCTTGCATTTTACACGAATCAATATCTTTACCAAAAATAATTGCACCTGCACTCCCACCAAAAACAATTCCATCATTATTAATATACTTTTTTATTTTATTAAATGATTTGCTAACCTTTAATTCTTTTAAAAGCTTATATGTATTGCCACCACCAATAAACATGGCACAATAATTATCTAAACTTTTATTAAACAATTCGCTTCCGCTTGTAACCATTTCAATATTTGTAACATTGATTAAACTCATTTCACTTTTTATCCATTCATAACAGCTATCATACCTACTACTTTCCATAGCAAGGGGAACGTACAATAACGGTTTACTTTTATCAATAACTTTTTCAAATACATCCATTGTACTTTCTATAACATTTCCAGATCCTCCCCCACATAAAAACACTTTCATTCATTATCACCTACACATTTATAATTTTCTAGCATAATATACCTCATATTTTCTTTATATCAATTAAGCCTCTTGTATGATATCCTTCTCTTTCATAAAACTTAATAGCATTTTTATTATAAGCAAACACTTCAATGCTTACATATTCACATTCAATACTTTTAAAGTATTCTTCCATTACTTGCATTAACTTTTTACCTACACCTTTACCTCTTACATTCTTAGATACAACAAGTTCGGTTACTACTCCACATTTTGGACATTTATAATCTAAATAATCATACTCATCATATTTTCTAACTGCTCCCATAATTAGACCAATTACTTTTTCATCTTCAATAGCTAAAAAACATTTACCATTATTTTCATTTACTTCTTCTAAATCTAATAATGCCATTTTATCTTTGTATTCTGGATGCAATTGATCTAAATTATCTTCATCAATTGTTAAAATATATTCTTCTAACTCCACTAATAAATTTTTTACATCATTAAGATATTTTTCTTCATATTCAACTATTTTCATATTTCCTCCATATTTGTATTTACTCTTACAATAACTCCATCTACAAATTTCCCAAATTTTTTCCATTTAGTTTCTTCAACCACTTCAAACCCTAAATTCAAAAATAATTCTAAAGTATGCTTTCTTTCTTTTTCAAAAGTATCATATAAATATTTTATTCCATTTTTATTTGCTTCACGAACTAATAACCTTAACGCATCTTTTGCATATCCTTTACTTCTGTATTTAGATTCTATCAAAATTCCACATTCATAAATATCATCTATTTCATTATAATGATAATTTACATATCCAATATACTCATTAATATCACAATCTTTTATATAAGCGAAATATCTTTTATCATCACTTAATATCTTAAACCAATTTTCTTTATTAAACTCTATACAACCAGTTTTATAATCATAACCACTATATGTTACCTCATACCCAGCATTATAACTCATTGTTTTTGTATCACTTTCTAATTTTTCTTTATAAAAATATTCATTCTCCTTAGGAATAACTAACTTAATATTTTTCATTATACTCTATCATAACCCCACCAATCAGGGATTAATTCCTCCAACTTAGCAATTTTTTTATCTTTTTCATCCATTAATATTTCTATATCTTTGCTATTTTTAGAAAGTTGCATTAAATATTCTCGACACGCTCCACAAGGAGACCCAACTTTTCCACGTGAATCAATACAAACCAATTTTAAAATTTCATTTTCACCATTTGTTATCATATTAGCAATAGCATTTCTCTCAGCACACATTCCAAGTGAACAAGAAGTATCAATACATACGCCGGTATAAATATGATGTTTCTTAGTAAGAATTGCAGCTCCAACTCCTCCAGCACAAATCATTTTCGAAACATCTCTACTATTTCTTACATTTTTAGCTTTTTCATATAATTCATTCCAGATAGTATTTTCACTATATAAATATTCAATATGAATTGCATAAACCCCAAAATTTTTTATTGATTCTTCATATCCATCCAACTTATTGACATTTTTAATTGCCTCATCATAATCATCTGTGCTAGATGTTGTATATTTAGTTCCTTCTAAAGTAAATAATTCTTCAAGACTCTTATAATAATTTACTTCTTTTACTTCCGCATAAAAAACTCCTAAACTATTACTAGTAAACTCTATTATATCATTTGAAACAATTTTACTATAATCTATTTTTCCTTTTTTATTTGCTCTAATTTCCACTCTTTTAGTTTTATTTTTGATAGCTAGAGCTGCCCTATCATTAATATTTAATTTGTATACCATATCTCCTCCAATTTCAAAAAAATTCTGCATAATGCAGAACCATATCAAAAACAAAAATAATATTTAAATATATTAAATAAAACTAAGCGTGATTAATTCTGCATTACAACTATAAATTATTTGTAAATTTTTCATCTTAATCACACTCCTTTCTTTGAACAACTTACAACAATAATATATTATAAATTATTGGTTATGTCAATTATTATCTCATCATTTTCTATAAAACTTCCTTTAACATCATTTCAGCTTTCTTTACAAAGAAATAATTTTTATCAATTGGTAAATTATAGCTCAATAAATCATTTTCTAATTCTTCAATACTCTTATTATTATTTTCATCAGATTCCATTTCAATATATATATATTTATCATTTACAAGTTGCACAGCCAATTTATTTTTCCCATTCGTATAAACAATACAATCATCGTTAATCTCAAACATTCTCTTATAATGAATAGTTTCCATAAACTTAATTGCTTTTGATACATCAGTAATTGGACATTTTACTTTACCTTGTTCTAAAATATCACCATTAACATCATACTTTTTATATTTATATAATAGTTCCATTTCGATCCCCACGATATTCCTTACTAAAATACAATTTTTCAAAATATCAAGATAATTCATGTTAGAAATATCAACTCTTTCATCTAACATATATACATCATTTAAATTATATTCTTCTTCGATTTTAAATCCTTTATCATATAAATCTTTTTGAAGTGTTTCATAGTCACTATTTACTAAAACAGTAATTTCTTTTTCCATTTGCATAATTATTATTTCCTCCCATATTCTTCTAGAGCTATAATCATATCTCTAGATATAATTTTATTATTTTCATGATTTGGTATATTTTTCTTTATAACATTAATTGCATCATTTAAATCAATATATTCTATTTTGAAATGATTTTTAGATTCACTTTCAGTATAATTCGTATTTTTTAAATTAGGTAGTTTATCAGTTTCAACCATATAATAATAAATATCACTTTCTCTATTTTCACCCTTGCTGGGATAATCTTTATTTAAATAAATTATTTTTAAGAAAGGTTCATTTATTACTTCATTATCTAACTTAATACCTGTTTCTTCTTCAACTTCTCTTTTCAAAGTATCAAATAATTCTTCATCGTTTTCTTGATGTCCTCCGATAAACATAAAACATCCATCTTCATTACCAATAAGCAACTTTCCATTATTTATTAATAATACTTTAACTCTTACATTTCTACTTGTTATGTCACTAAACTTTAAATTATCATTATTATATATAATTTCTTTCATAACTATCTCCAATTCATCGCTTCTTTACCATATTCTTGCATCACTTAAATTACAATATTTTATAGTAACTCTATTAATTAATTTTTATGATATTTCCATTTTCAACTTTATAACAATCTCCATAAATCTCAATTTGTTCATCATCTAGTTTTATAAAACATTCATCTGGTAAAGCCATTAAAGGCTTTATCTTACTTACCATCTTTACTTCTTTTACAAAATCACTATTACTTATATCAAAATGAGGATAAATATTTATATCAGTTAAACCAATACCAGAATACACTTCTATTTTCCCATTATAATCATTAAAATAAATTGCTTCTTTGCTTGAGTTTATTGCTCCAGCGCTTACTCCGATTACAATTTTTGTTTCATTAATTATATTCTTTAGATTAATTTTATTTATAATTTCCATTTGTTTAATTGGGTTACCACCCATTAAAAAAATAACATCATATGTTTTCAATTCATCATCTAAACTTGCTAAATGATTTTCTTTAAAATCAATCCCAATATTACCAAACCAATTAATTATTTTATCTTTATAAAGACTATTTTTTTCATTATCAGAATCACCAGGAACAAATAAAATATTATTACAATCTTTTAAAACAGTATTTAAAAACCTACTCTGTAATTCATTAAATCCATTAACCTTATTAATATTACTAAATAAAAATTTTATCATTTATAAACACCCACATTACCATAAAGTTCAATTTTTCCATTTTCTCTATTTAGTATTAGTGCACCATCATTATATATTGCATAAAGAGTTTTACTTTTTTCTTTAGCTATTCTTTTTAGAGAGTCTAAATATAATCTATTATTTATTGAATGAACATCAATATAAAATGGATCATCTAAAACTCCAAAACCATCATAAAAAGCAAAATATTTATAGTAATTGTTTTTAGCTGTTATGAAGTATCTTTTAAAATGAAGACAAGCTCCAGCTGACTCACCAATTATAATTTTTTTAAAATGTTTTATTTCATAAAGTATTTCAGTTTCATGCACGACTTTGCTAAAAAACATTTCAGGATTACCACCCGGTAGTAATAAAATATCAGCATTATTTATAATTTGTTTAAAACCAGAATTATCCTTTTCATAACAATTTAAAATAGTTACATTTTCTTTTTTTAACCCCAACTCTAACAAAGAATTAATATATTTATTATACTTTCTTTCTCCTTCTTTAAAGTATTCATTTATAAGTTTATCATAATCAAGTTCAGTTGGAAAAGCCCATGGAAGTACCACAGCCTTCATGTTTTTATTAACAATATTTTTCAATCTATCCTTTATCAATGGAAAAACAAATTCAATTTTACTTAACAGTACACTATACATAATATCACCATCACTTCACTTAAATTATATAATAAAATCTAAATATTTCCAACTGTTTTATTTCGTAACCACGATCATTTTATGCAAAGCTCTTGTCATAGCAACATATAAAAGTTTCATATCAAGAGTATTTTCTCTATTAAAATCTACATCTAGTATGATACATGCATCAAATTCCAAGCCCTTTGACATATATGAAGTAATTATGATATCTTTTAATCCTTCATCGTTTTGAAATTGCTTTATAGAATCTTTACACTTTCCAATAATAGCTACATTTGTATATCCTTCATTTTTTAGTGTTTCAACCATCCGAGTTAAATCAATGTTTTTATAACTAAACTTTTCCACATCTGGTCCATGTCTTAGGAAAGATTTTGCATTACCAAATCCATATAACCTAGAAATTTCATTTGCAGCATCCATAATTTCACAAGTAGTACGATAACTTTTATCAAGATACATTATATCAAAGTTACCACCAAATATAATATCTTTTACATCACTCCAATTACTTATACTTTGATATGAAAATATTGACTGTGCTAAATCTCCGAATATACTGAACGTAGCATTTTTAAATAAAGACTTTATAACAAAATAATGAAATAAGCCAAAATCTTGTGCCTCATCTAATGCTACATGAATATATTTATCATAACCTTTATAACCATAAAATCTTAAATTAATGTAAACTAAAGCAGCTAAATCCTCATAACCTAGAGTTCTTTTATTAATCCTTTTAATTGTTTCGTTTACATTTAAAGGAAATGAACTAAGACTAGAAAAATTATTTATAAAATCCTTGTATATTTCCATAGGTTTAATCATAAAAGCTTTAAAATAAGATTTTAATAATAAATGAATATTTTTAAGATCTTGATTAAATTTTTCAGTTATATCTAATATTTCTTTTTTTCTATTTTCATCTTTGGAATTTAAATATTCATCTCTATATTTAAGCCAATAATCATTTTTTATATTATCTTCATGTTTCTTTATATAGCCTTTAGCATATTTAATAAAGTCATTAATTCTTTCAACTATACCAAGTGACTTTTTCTTTAGAAAGTTATTTATAACATCCTCTTTAAACAATATATAATCCATTAATTTAATAGAGCCATGAATAACACTTTGTTCTATACTATCTATATATTTTTCTAAAATATCTTTGTACTTGAGAGAAGATTTAAATTTAATATTGCTTATATCCATACCATTTAAAATGTTTTCTAAATTTTCAAAAGAATCAATTATTTTAATTTTTTCATTCAAATAATTATTTACAATATCTAAAAAAGTATATTGTTTTACATTAAATACATCTAAATCTGGTAAAACACTAGATATATACTTTAGAAAATAATCATTTGGACCAATAACCAAAAAGGCATCTTCTTTATAATTTTTTTGTTCGTTATAAACAAGGTAAGCAATTCTATGAAGCGCAACAGTCGTCTTACCACATCCAGCAGCTCCTTGTACTATAATATTTTTCCTCAAAGGTATTCTAATTATATCATTTTGTTCTTTTTGAATCGTAGATACAATATTCTTAAGTCTATTATCAATACTATTTTCCAAAAATGGCTTTAAAAGTTCATCATTTGATATAGTATTTACATCTTGAAAATCTTTTAAAATTCCATCTTCAATTGTAAATTGTCTTTTTAATTCTAGAATTCCATTTATTATTCCGGATGGAGAGTTATACGAAGCATTTCCCACATCCGAGTCATAATAAAGTGAAGAAATCGGTGCACGCCAGTCAACAGTAATAGTATTACCATCGTCATCTAGAACTCCTACTTTTCCAATATAACAAACTAATCTATCATTTTGTTCTTTAAAATCTATTCTTCCAAAAAAAGGGTTTTTAATAGTTTTTTGTAACATTTTTATTTTATGGGTGTAATTTTCTATTAAACCAGCATATAATACTGGATTTCTATTATATTCTTTAATAGCATCTTTATTTTTTATTTCATACTCACAAATTAAAGCATTATACTTAGATTTTATGCTTTCTAACATCTCTTTTTCTTTTTTCATTTCCATTTTAACTTCCCGTCCCTTCATAATTTTTAATACACTTTTTGAATAGTAATATTGATATAACAAAAGGTACAAGTGTCATAAGTGGACTAATTAAATATAAAATGTTATTACTTCTGCCAAATATATAGTCAATTGAATAATAATTCACGCATGCCAAAGGTATAATAAAAGTAAAAAACATTAATACTTCTTTTCTAAAGATACTCATCGGATACTGACCAAAATTATGTGAGCCATCTGTAAAAATATTCATAAATTCCATTCCTTCGACTGTCTTAAATGTAAAACATGCGGAAAATATGAAAAGCGATAGGTATATCAATGAAGAAAATAATAAAAGTAACATCATATATAGATATGATAAAAGATTTAAATCATAATTTAAATTAGTTATTCCGATTACAAATAAAGCAATACTTCCAATTACTCTACTTAATTTAGTAAACTCAATATTACTACCAAATACTAGTAGAAAAATATTGCGAGGCCTAATAAGCATAATATCCAAGTTACCATTTTTAACTACATTTGAAAACTTATCAAACCCACGACCAAAACATTCAGCAAAAGAAAAGCCGAACTGAACTATAGCAATACTTATAAATAGCTCATACATATTAAAACTATCTAAGAATTTAAATTTATCCATAAGAATTATAACAATAAAAGAATTTAAACTTACTGTTATAAGTTGTGCTATAAATGTGAGAATAAAAGAAGATTTATACTCTAAAGAACTTTTTAAAAACATTGACATATATTTAATTGCTAACTTCATCTTAACCTCCTTGATTAAATACTTTCTTTAAAGACTTTTTCACAATAAGATTACCAATAAAAAGCAATATGATTAACCAGATAATTTGAAGAATTATACCAGCTAAAGCATTTAGACTATGAATATTTCCTGAGTATACACGAAATGGCAAATCGCTTATTAATCTAAATGGTAAATAATAAGTAGATTTCTGAATAAATAATGGAAGCATAACTACAGGCACTAATCCCCCAGATAAAAGCTCCATAAAAACATTCAAAATACTAGAAATACCATTCGAGTTATAAGTGTAAAAAGCTATAGTATAAACTAACAAGTTAAGTGCTGCAACTAACAATATTCCCAATATTAAGGTTATCATAAATAAAAGAAACGATGTAAAACTATAAGGAATTGATAACCCATAAGGCTTAGGAAGCAAAAATGCAAGTATTATAACTGGTAAAAATCTAAGTAAACCACTTGCAACTCTTTTTGATAAAACTTTAATATACCACCAAAAATATAAATTATATGGTCTAACTATTTCATAAGCTACATTTCCATCTTTTATAGCACCTGTTATCTCATTATCAGAAATTCTTATATTTATAAACGCAAATAAAGCCTGATGCAACCAAGTATAGGTAATAGTTTGTTCCAATGTTATACCTACACTAGCACCATGCTCAAACAAATTCATATAAATTAAAATCATCATTAGAGCCCAGAAGAATTGTGTTGAAAGACCTGCAATTGCTGAAGCACGATACTGAAAGAATATAATTAATCTCAACTTAAATTCTGTAATATAAAGCCTCATACGTTCAACTCCTCATACAGTTTACAAATAATGTCATCAATATTTTCTTCATACATATTTACATCTGTTATATCACAAACTTTAGAATATTCTTCAATTATTTTTGATGAACTAACAACTCTTGAATCAATTTTTATTTTAATGACTCCGGCATTATTTTCAACTATCTGTGCGTTCTTTATTTTTGGTAGACCATTTATTTTTTTATAATATATTTCAATTATTTTACTAGTTTGATATTTCTTTTTAATATCTTTCATACTACCATCATATAACATTTTGCCTTTGCCAATAATAATGAGTCTATCTGTTAAACTTTCGATATCAACCATATCATGAGTTGTAAGAATAATTGTTACATTTCTTCTTTTGTTTATCTCTTTAATGAAATTTCTCACTGTAACTTTACTTACAGCATCAAGACCAATTGTAGGCTCATCTAAAAATAAGATTTCAGGATTATGTAGTAGTGATGCAACAAGCTCGCATTTCATTCTTTCACCTAAGCTAAGCTGTCTCACAGGTTTTTTAATGATTTCCTCAAGCTTTAGAATTTTAACCAATTCATTTTTATTATCATCATATAATTTATCTGGTATTTTATAAATTTCTTTTAATAAATCAAATGAATCTTCTGCGGGTATATCCCACCACAACTGACTTTTTTGACCAAAAACAACTCCAATATTTTTTACATATTCAACTCTATCAATATTTGGATCCATTCCCAACGAAACAATTTTTCCCTCATCAGGTTTAAGTATGCCAGTAAGCATCTTTATAGTTGTACTTTTACCTGCTCCATTTGGCCCAATATAACCAACAATTTCTCCCTTCTTAATTTTAAATGAGATATTATCTACTGCCTTAACTTCCTTGTATTTCTTTTTAAAAAAAGACTTTAAGGCATTTTTTAGCCCACTCTCTCTTATAGCAACCTTATATTTTTTTGAAAGGTTACTAACTTCAATTACATTCATATACACCTCCATAACACGCAAAAAAAGCCATTTTTATTTTGATACCACTATAATAAAATGACTTTTATTTACTTTTTTCCCTTTCGCCTTATGACAAATATATCAAATTATTTTTGTTTTAGCAAGTAGAAATTATTATTTTTGTTCTAAAATAGCTTTAATTCTTCTAACACCTGCACTAGATGCTTCTTCTTTTAC
>OLHG01002104.1_pt1 | contig 11114 bp, 10 predicted proteins | sample 1605971 | NCBI WGS metagenome assembly OLHG01 (sample SAMN03283289) | human gut metagenome | biome: human-associated habitat; material: feces | host: Homo sapiens | place: Peru | collected 2012 | reverse complement strand
TATATTGTTCTCAATAGTTTCTCCTGTAATAACCAAAATCACAGGCAATGAATTTAGAGTATCAGACATATATGACATAAATACGTATATAGAAGTGTCTGCTAAAAGCAGTCAGGAAAATATAGAGAATAGCCAACAAAATCAAATAAAACAAGTATATATAACAAACTTGAAAAATGATATGAAGCAAAAAATACAAGAAAAAGGATATAGCGTTAAAAGTCTGACTTTAGAGATATCTAATGATGAACAATATACTCTAAAAAAGATATTTGCACAAGTTAGCAAAAAGAAAAATGAAGAAAATAATGAGGTTAAAGGTGTAAACGAAATAAATATTACAATTAGAAATACTACTGAAAACCAAGAAGAGAATATAAGCATTTCAACTAAGGAACAAAATGATTTGAAAGCATATTTAAGTGGCATATATAACTTAGAAGAGAAAAATATAAATATAAATTAGGAGGAGTGAATATGTTTAAGGAGAAAATAAAGGAACTAGTTTCAAAGCCAGATGATGGAAACAACAAAAAGAAAATTGAAAACCTAGTATTTTTTCTAATTATACTTATTGTAGTATTAGTAGCTATAAATTTAATTTGGAAGGATAAAAAGGAAGATACCAAAAGTACAGATAGTAATAAAAAACTAGCTACACAGGAACAAAGTATTACAGAACAAAAAGAGGATAACTTGAGTAATCAGTTAGAAGACATACTTCAAAAAATAAATGGAGTAGGAAAAGTAAAGGTTTTAATTACATATTCACAAACTAGCCAAACAGTTCCATTATATAACGAAGACTCATCTCAGAAAGACACTCAAGAACAAGATAAAACTGGTGGAACTAGAAAAGTAGTTGAAACAGATGTGAAAAAAGAAGTTATATATCAAGAAACAAATGGAACGAAAACACCTATAACACAAAGCACTGTAAGCCCAAAAGTTGAAGGCGCAATTATTACAGCACAAGGGGCTACTAATACAAGTATAAAAGCTGATATTATTCAAGCAGTTGAAGCAGTTACAGGTTTAGCATCACATAAAATACAAGTTTTTGCAATGAGCGAAAATTAAGAAAGGATTTGAAATGGTATATATGAAAATTTTAAAAAGAAATCAAATTGTTGTTGCAGTAATAGCGCTTATGCTAGTTACTGCAGGATATTTAAATTTTGCAAACCAAAATAAAGAAAGCAATTTAATACCTACAAGTAGTGCAGCTGATTCAGAACTAATGGCAGGAATAGGTGATGCCCAATTAGTAAGTGCAAATGAAGCTACAGAAAACAAACAAACACAAAATGAAACTGTAGAAAATACAGAAAATGTTGCTACTACTAGTAATACTCAAGAAAACACAGATAGCAACACAACTAAAAATACATCAGCACAGGAAGATAGCTATTTTGCTCAATCGAGATTAGACAGAGACAAAATGTATTCTCAAATGTTAGATAATTACCAAAAAATATTAGAAACTAATAATTTGAGTTCAGAAGAAAAGAAAACAGCACAAGAAGAAATAAAAAGAATAAACAATGAAAAAAATGCTATTATGATAGCAGAGAATTTAATAAAAACAAAAGGTTTTCAAGATATTGTAATATTTGTAAATAATGGAAATGTAACAGGAGTAGTGCAAAAAGATAAACTAGACGAAAAAGACATTGCACAAATTCAAAATATTATAACCAGAGAGCTAAATGTAAAAACAAATAAGATAAATATAAGTGGTAAAAATTGACCACTTTACATAATTATGGTATAATATAGGTGTTACTGTTTAGTAATGGTATGAAAAAATTTTCATATCAAACAAAAGATTTTGGAGGAAAAAATTATGATGTATCGGAACGAAGTTATATTGAGCGGTTACCTGGTAGAAAATTTTAAGTTTCATCATGACGTTGGAACAAAAATTTTTGAAGGTAAAATTGAAGTTGAGCGGCGGAGCGGAACTAAGGATACTCTTATTTTACAGATTTCAGAAAGAAAATTGAAGGAAGCCGGAAACTTGGAAGAAGGAGACGGCATCATAATAGTAGGAGAATTGTGTACCCATAGATATATAGGCGATGACGACATGGTACATAATAAAAACTATGTATATGTTGACAAAGTTTGGTACACTTTTAATCCGGATATGAAAAACTGGGTTAAAATCTCTGGTGTAATTGTAAAGAAGGGAACTTTAAGGACAACTCAGTTTTGCGGAAAGAAAGTGATTGAAGCTATTATTGCAATCGAAAGTAAAAATGAACAGCGGAATACAGCCTATGTACCAATTATTTTTTGGAATGATATGGCAGACAATATGCTTGGTAATTACAATGTTGGAGACAAAATTGAAATCAACGGGAGGCTTCAGTCGCGAGACTATATAAAAAGACTACCAGATGACTCAACGGTAGTCAAAACAACGTTTGAGGTATCAGTATTCAAATTAATTCCCTAAAATTTTTAAAAGGTGGCTAAAATACAGCCACCTTTTAATTTTTTTACCATTTTTTATTGTATTTTTTTTATTTATTGGTATAATAGTAGCAGTGAAGATTGAAAGGTGGAAATATTATGATAAAAAGAGTAGCCATTTTAGCAAATGGTGGAGATGTTTCAGGATTTAATGCAGTTATTAGAGCAATTATAAAGACTGCTGAAAATAATAATGTAGAATGTTATGGATTTATAGATGGATATAGAGGACTATTGGAAAACAATTATGTACAACTATGTACAAGCGCAACAGGAAACGCAATAGGAATATTACCAAAGGGAGGATCAATAATTGGTTCATCTACAAACTCAAATGTATTTTGTTATCCAGTAGAAGAAAATGGAGAAACAGTATATAAGGATTTATCAGATAAATGTGTAGAAAATATAAAAAATGATGGTATAGATTGTTTGTTCACACTAGGTGGGGATGGAACACAAAAATCAGCAAGAGACTTATCTCTTAAAGGTATAAATGTAATTGGAGTTCCAAAAACAATAGATAATGATGTTGCATGTACAGAAATTACATTTGGATATAACACAGCAGTAAGTGTTGCAGCAGAAGCTTTAGATAGACTTCATACTACAGGAGATACGCATCATAGAATTATGGTGTTAGAAGTTATGGGAAGATATGCAGGATGGATTGCACTAGAGTCAGCTATTGCTGGTGGTGCGGACGTTGCGTTAATTCCAGAAATTCCTTATGATATAAATAAAGCAGCACAAAAAATTCTTAACCGTAAAAAACGTGGAAAACAATTTAGTGTAGTAGTCGTTGCAGAAGGAGCAAAGCCAATAGGAGGAGATATTACAGTAAAATCAGTAAGAAATAAAGGCGAAGGTGTAGATAATAACAAACTTGGAGGTGCAGGAGAAAAAGTTGCTCAGCAACTTCAAGAATTAACAGGATTAGAAGCAAGATGCACAGTATTAGGATATATGCAAAGAGGAGGAAGTCCAACTTCATTTGATAGAGTTCTTTCTACTAAATATGGAGCAAAAGCTATGGAACTTGCTTTAGTAGGAAAGTTCAATGTACTAACAGTTATAAAAGATGGAAAATTAAACAGTGTTCCATTAGAAGAGGTTGTAGGAAATAACAAAAAAATTGGAGCAGTTTCTGGAAATACACCAGAGAGCAACATTAGAAGAGTAAATTTAGATAATGATTTAGTAAAAACAGCAAGAGATATTGGAATAAATCTAGGAGATTAAAAGAAAGGGTGTAACAATGATAGACTTTAAGCAAAAAATAGCAGAGCAAATAAGCAAAACAACAAACATACCACAAGAACAAATTGTAGAATATATTGAAATACCAGCAGATGAAAAGATGGGAGATTTTTCTTTCCCATGTTTTAAATTAGCAAAAGAATTAAAAAAAGCTCCTCAAATGATAGCACAAGAAATAAAAGACAATATAGAATTTGAAGATGGATTTATGCAAAATATAGAAGTTGTAAATGGATATTTAAATTTCTATATAATGCCACAAAAGTATATCTCAAATGTATTAACTGAAATTGCAAACAAAAAAGAAAACTATGGAGAGAGCACAGTTGGAAAAGGAAAAAATATAGTAATAGATTATTCAGCACCAAACATTGCTAAACCATTTCATATTGGACATCTACGTTCAACAGTAATAGGAAATGCTATATATAAAACCTACAAACATTTAGGGTACAATTGTACAGGAGTTAACCATTTAGGTGACTATGGAACACAATTTGGTAAATTGATAGAGGGATATAAAAGATGGGGAAGCGAATACAACATAGAAGAAAACCCTATTGATGAGCTTACCAAAATTTATGTTAGAATAAATAATCTTTGTAAAGAAGATGAAGCAGTATTAGAAGAGTGCAGAAATAATTTTAAAAAGTTAGAAGATGGTGACGAATACTGTGTAGAAATATGGACTAAATTTAGAGAACTAAGTTTAAAAGAATTTCAAAAAGTGTATAAATTGCTAGACGTAGAATTTGACTCTTGGAATGGAGAGGCTTTTTATTCAGACAAAATGGGAGAAGTAGTAGATATTTTAAAACAAAAAAATCTATTACAACCTTCAGAAGGTGCAATGGTAGTAAACTTAGATGAATATGATATGCCACCATGTATTATAGAAAAAACAAATGGCTCTACTACATATGCTACACGTGATTTAGCAGCAATTCTTTATAGAGCAAGAACATATGATTTTGACAAAGCTATATATGTAACTTCATATGAACAAATATTACATTTTAAACAAATATTTGAAGTTGCTAAACACTTGAATTTAGACGAGAAATATACAAATGGACTAGTACATGTTCCATTTGGAATGGTACAATTGAAAACAGGCAAAATGTCGACTAGAGAAGGAAATGTTATAAAACTAGAAGATTTACTAAATGAAGCAATAAGCAGAGTAACACAAATTATGGACGAAAAAAATCCAAATCTAGAAAATAAAGAGGAGATTGCTAAAAAAATAGGAGTTGGAGCAGTTATATTCAATGACTTATACAATAGCAGAATCAAAGACGAAATATTTGACTGGGATGCTATGCTTAACTTTAATGGTGAAACAGGTCCATATATGCAATACATATATGTTAGAACTAAAAGCTTACTAGAAAAAGCAGGATATATACCTGAAATAAATGAAGTTGATTTTTCAAAGTTGACAGATGTCTCTTCTTTAAGAGTAATAAAATTAATATACTCTTTTGAAGACATATTAAAACAATCTGCTGAAAAATATGAACCATATATTATAGCAAGATACTTGATAAAATTAGCACAAGCATTTAGTAGTTTCTATAATGAAAATAAAATAATTGGTGAAGAAAAAAACGTTCAGGATGCAAGACTATATCTAACATATGCTACAGGCTTAGTACTAGAAGCGGGAGCTAAAATCTTAGGTATCAAAATGCCAGAAAAGATGTAAAATAATATCTTGCAAAATTTTTATATTGTGATATAATTCAAAAAGTGATACACAATAAAGAAATGAATGGAATAACTTAATATATAATAAACATTAGAAAGGACAATATAAAATGAGAAAATATTTTGGAACAGATGGCATTAGAAGAATAGCAAACACTGAACTCTCACCAGGTTTAGTATATCGTGTAGCAAAAGCTGGAGCATATGCTTTAGCAAAACATACAGACCATGCACCTACAATACTAATAGGGAGAGATACTAGAATTTCAGGAACATTAATAGAAAGCGCTATGACAGCCGGATTTCTAAGCTATGGAGCAAATGTAAAAAGTTTAGGAGTAATTCCAACACCAGGAGTTGCATACTTAACAAAAAAACTAAAGGCTGATGCAAGTGTTGTTATTTCGGCATCACACAATACATATGAATTTAATGGTGTAAAATACTTTAGTAACAAAGGAATGAAAATTCCAGATGAAATAGAAGAAGAAATCGAAGAAATGATGGATTCAGACAAATTAGACGAATTTACAGCTGTTAATGATAAAATAGGAACAGCAGAAGTAAGAACAGACCTTTTAGACGAATATGTATATTTCTTTAGAAAAAACTTTGAAGAAGAATTTGAAAGTTATGACACAAGTGACTTTGTAGTAGCAATAGATACAGCAAATGGTGCTACATCAATTGCAGCTGAAAAAGTATTTACAGCATTAGGAATAAAACATTACATTATGAACAATACTCCAAATGGTGTAAACATTAATGAAAATTGTGGTTCAACACATTTAGATATGATAAAGAAATATGTGGTTGAAAACAACTGCAATTTAGGAATTGCTTATGACGGAGATGGAGATAGATGTTTAGCAATTGATGAAAAAGGAAATGAAATTGATGGAGACAAATTGCTAGCAATTATTTCAAACTATATGAAGAAAAAAGGAACACTAAAAAATGATACTGTAGTTGCAACAGTAATGAGTAACTTAGGTCTAAAAAAATATGCAGAGAATAACAATTTAAATTTAGTACAAACTAAAGTTGGGGATAGATATGTTCTAGAAGAAATGCTTAAAAATGAATATAATATAGGTGGAGAACAATCAGGACATATTATTTTCTTAGATTATAATCCGACAGGTGATGGAATATTAACATCTTTAATGTTAATTAAGGTTATGCTTGAAGAACAACAAACAGCTTCAAAGCTATGTGAGATTATAAAAATGTATCCACAAGTACTTGTTAATGCAAAAGTTTCGAGTGATAAAAAGAACTTATATAAAGAAGATAAAGAAGTTCAAGAAGAAATCGAAAGACTTGAAAAAGAATTTGCTGGAAACGGAAGAGTACTAATTAGACCATCAGGAACAGAACCTTTAATTCGTGTAATGATAGAGGGAGAAGACCAAGAATACATTAAAGAAAAAGCAGAAGGATTAGCAAAGTTAATTGAGAAAAAATTAAATTAAAATAAAAAATACAAAGGAGGAATTTTAAATGCCAATTATCAATTTTTCAAATCCATTTTCAATTTTTGTAGGAGTTATACTATTTGTATTAGTATTATATCTTGCAAAGGAGAACAAAAAAGCCTGGATTACAGGTACAATGTTATTTGCTTTTATTGGATTATTAATCTGCCATACAATAGAATTTGTGGCAATAGGGTCACAAAGTGATGAAATATATAAAGCGATAATTACATCAGCAGGAGTGGACTTAATATTTATCTTCCTATCATTTATTTCATATTTATGGGTAGATGATATTGAAGCAAAAGATGGTAAAAGAAAAAGTATTGACAATAGCTTAGACTGGTTTTGGAACAAAGTCTAATTATATGAGATACAAAAGATATAAGAATATATAACTGTTGCTATTATTGATGCAACAGTTTCGATTTTATATTAAGAAAGGGGAAATTTTATGCAAAAATTTTATTTAACAACACCTATTTATTATCCAAGTGGAAAATTCCATATAGGAACTGCGTATACTACAGCGTTAGCAAGTACTATAAAAAGATATAAAAAAGCTAGAGGATTTGATGTGTACATGCTTACTGGTATGGACGAGCATGGACAGAAGGTTCAAAAAGTAGCTGAAGGAAGAGGAAAAACTCCACAAGAGCATGTAGATGAAATGGCTGATGAAGCTAAAAAATTATGGAGCTTGATGGAAATAGAGTATGACGATTTTATTCGTACTACAGAAGAAAGACATACAAAAGTAGTAGAAGAGATTTTTGATAGATTAATGGAACAAGGAGATATATACAAATCAGAATATGAGGGTTGGTATTGTATGCCTTGTGAAACTTACTTTACAGAAACTCAACTAGTAGACGGAAAATGTCCTGATTGTGGTAGAGAAGTAAAGAAAATGAAAGAAGAATCATACTTCTTTAATATGAAAAAATATGCAGATAGACTTATAAAATTTTATAATGATAACCCAGACTTTATCTTACCAGAGTCTAGAAAAAATGAGTTGTTTAATAACTTTTTAAAACCGGGATTAGAAGATTTGTGCGTAAGCCGTACAAGCTTTGATTGGGGAGTAAAAGTAAGAAAAGATCCAAAACATGTTGTATATGTTTGGTTAGATGCTTTAACAAACTATATTACAGCACTTGGGTATTTATCAGATGATGATAGCTTAATGAAAAAATATTGGCCAGCAGATTTACATATTGTTGGTAAAGATATTATTCGTTTTCATGGATTATATTGGCCAATTTTCCTAATGGCATTAGATTTACCATTGCCAAAGCAAATTTATGCTCATGGATTTATTATGATGAAAGATGGTAAAATGTCTAAATCTAAAGGAAATGTTATATATCCAGAGCCACTTATTGAACGTTATGGTTTGGATGCATTTGAATACTTTATATTAAGAGAAATGTCATTTGGTCAAGATGGAACATTTACACCAGAGGGATTTGTAGAAAGATTTAACTTTGATTTATGCAATGATTTAGGAAACCTTTTAAATAGGACTATAGGCATGATAAACAAATACTTTGGAGGAGAAATATCTTCATATCCAACTAATGTATCAGAATTAGATAAAGAACTTGAAGAATTTTCAAACAATTCAATTAAACAAGTAGAAGAACAATTTGACACATATCATATTAGCAATGCTATTACTGAAACATGGAATTTAGTTTCTAGAACAAATAAATACATTGATGAAACTGCACCATGGGTATTGTTTAAAGAAGAAAAGACAGAAGAGCTAAAATCTGTAATGTATCATTTGGTAGAAAATCTACGTAGAATAGCTATACTAATTAATCCATATATGAAACATACTTCTGAAAAAATGTTAAATCAACTTAATATTCCAGAAGAATTAAGAACATGGGATAGTTTAGCAGATTATGATAAACTTGTTAATATTAAAGTTACAGATAAACCAGAGGTATTATTTGCAAGATTGGAAACAGAACCAGAGATTGAAGTTATTAAAGGAATGATGAAATGAAAGAAATTATTGTTATAAACGGGAGTGGTGGAGTTGGAAAAGATACTTTTGTACAATTTTGTGGAGAGTATACTTCTATAATGAACATATCTTCTGTAGATAAAGTAAAAGAAGCAGCAAAAGTTCTTGCAGGATGGAATGGAGAAAAAGACGAAAAGTCTAGAAAATTTTTATCAGATTTAAAAGAACTTGGTATTGAATATAATGATGCTCCATTTAAATACATTTCTAATATGGCAGAAGAATTTAAAAATTCTGATAAACAAATAATGTTTGTGCATATTAGAGAATGTGAAGAAATTGAAAAATGTAAACAGTGCCTAAATGCTAAAACTTTGCTTATTACAAATAAAAATGTTGCAGCAATAAACACAAATGTCTCTGATAGGGATGTAAATAAATATGAATATGATTATCATATAAACAATGATGGAACATTAGAAGAATTAAAACAAAAAGCAAAAGAATTTGTTGAGAAACTAAATTAGAACATAAAAACTCCTTTTTTCATATTATATGGAAAAAGGAGTTTTATAAATAATATGGAAAACAAAGTAAAAATAAACATTGCTGAAAAGCAATTATATTACAAAGGAGAAGTAATATTAAAGTATACTATAAAATATCCAGAGATAACGCAAAGCCAATATGATATTGGAAAGCAAAGATTTAATCATATAAATAGACAAGAAGCGTTAAGACTAAAAGAATTTGCAGAAGGAGAATTATATAACCAAGCAAAAGAAACGTATGACTATAACAAACAACAAGGATATCCAATTATGGTATATGAGTTATACAGAGAAACAACAGTAACATATAATAATGATAAACTAATAAGCTTATATTTTGATGATTATACATTCACAGGTGGAGCGCATGGTTCAACTGTAAGAAGTTCACAAACTTGGGATTTGGAACATGCATATCAAATACCATTACAAGCATTTTTTAGAAAAAATCCAAACTATCAGATAGATATAGTAAAAGAAATAAATTCACAAATAGCAAAACAAATTGAAGCTGGAACAGGTGCATATTTTCCAGACTATTGCCAATTGGTATTAGAAACCATAAACTTTGATAGCTATTACTTGACACCAAAAGGAATAGTAATATACTTTCAACAATATGACATAGCACCATATTCAAGTGGATTACCAGAGTTTTTAATAAAAATTTGAAATTATTAGTCAATGATATAAATCTTAGAATTTTGTGATACAATAAAAATGTCGAAATTTGACACACGATTTTACTTGCAAAATGCAATTAAGTATAGTATAACAATATTAACTTAGTTGCATTTTTTAGTGTAATAAAATTTTACATATGCAAAGCAATACTATTTTCAAAACAATATTTAAATTATTTTCTAAATTTAAAGTTTTTAATTATTAAATTTTAATCTCAATGTAATTATCATGAATTAGTATTATTTAAAATTATTTTAAACCAATAATATTTTAAATTCTTAATATTTTTCAATACTATTAAATCTAAAAAATTAAAATCTTAAAATTTCCACAAACAAAGAAAATATAAATTAGCAAGAAAGAGGGGTGTATTATTGACGAAAAAATGTGACTAAAATATATAAAATTAAAAGGAGACAAAAATTATGACAAAAAATGAAATTGAAAATGATGGACTATTAAAACCGAAAAATGATGTTGTTTTTCAAGCATTATTCACAAGAGGAAAAGAAAAAATCACAAAAGATTTATTAGAGAAAATTTTAAAAATGAAAATACATTCAATAGAATTAGACAAAAGTAAAGATTTATTAAATGATAATAAAAGAGATAAAAATGGGAGATTAGATTTAAGAGCGGTAGTAAATGACAATATAGAATGTGACATAGAGGTGCAATTATCGATACATGAAAAAATGCTACCAAGATTTTTACTATATTGGGCGAAAATGTATAGTGCAAACTTACAAGTAGGCGAAAAATATGAACAATTAAGAAGAACAATAAGCATAATAATAGTAGATAAAGAATTACCAGAATTTAAGGCGATAAAGAAAGCACAAACCAATTGGCAAATACGAGAAGAAGAATACAAAAGCATAATCTTGACAAGTTATTTTGAGATCATTATAATAGAATTACCAAAAGCAATAAGAGAGTATAAAACAAATAAGGAAAATGGAGCACTGCAGT
>OLHG01002098.1_pt1 | contig 11145 bp, 10 predicted proteins | sample 1605971 | NCBI WGS metagenome assembly OLHG01 (sample SAMN03283289) | human gut metagenome | biome: human-associated habitat; material: feces | host: Homo sapiens | place: Peru | collected 2012 | reverse complement strand
TGTTCTGTCCTGTTTGAACTGCACCACTGATGTTCTGTGAATTGCTCGGCGTGTCATTTGTAGCTGTGTCGCTTGTTGAAACAGGCTTAGTTGCCGAAGTTGCAGAAGTTGTATCGGGTACTGTTACAGGTTCGTCAACTGTTGCAACCGTAGTTGTAGGCTCAGTAGGAACAGTTGTATTCGGTTTATTAGATTCCAAACCAAAATTCATTTTTGACAATTCTTCAAGAATACTATCGTCAATAACTCCGCTTTCATAAGCCTCTTTAATTGAGTAAACATTGCCATTCTTATAAAGCATAGCATCATTGCCGTGAGTATAGCTGTAAGTATAATCGCCGATTGTTTCTTCAACCATTACATCAATACCGCCGCCTACGCTGTGTTTAAAATATACTCCGCCGTCACTTGTTGAACCAACAATTTCAATGTTGAGATACTCAGGTGCTTTGCCGTCATAGTATGTATCTATAAATTCTCTTTTAATTTTAAAAATGAGAGATGAATTTTCGCCCTTTTGGATGATATCCATCTTTCCCCAAAGATTTCCCCAAGTGTATAATTCATAGAGCATATCATCACCAATTGCACCTGTTTCATAGGCATCAGACAATGTATATACTTTATTATTTTTATATAACATAACAGGACAATCGCTCGGATAAGAAATAGTATAATTTCCTAAATCAAATTCCACTTCATCTGCCCAGTGTGTAAAACTGTCAATAAAATCAAAATACACACCACCGTCACTGGCTGTACCATATATTCTTACTTCAATAAAATCAGGCTTTTCATCACCATAATATGTATCTAACATAGCCTGTTTAATATCTGAAATCAAGTCTGAATCAGAAACTTCATCAGGTGTAGCCGCAAAAGCTGTTGTTACAACCGAAAAGCACATTACAAATGCTATCAATGCTGTTAAAAATTTTTTCATTTTTATTTCCTCATCTTTTATTTATTCTATCGGTAATAATGGTATACGCAACAGATATTCAATTTACTTCATTATACCGCTAAAATATATGTAATGCAATATAGTTGCTAAAAATTCACATAAAATAATCAGCAAAATAAAAACCGTTCTCAATAACGAGAACGGCTTTTATAGGGATTATTTAATTTGTAAATTACTCAAAATAATTTCTGCGTTTTGCAAAAATTACTGCACAACCTGCAAGCATTGCAACAAGTAGAATTACAGCAACGCTGTTCTGTCCTGTTTGAACTGCACCACTGATGTTCTGTGAATTGCTCGGCGTGTCCTTTGTTGCTGTGTCGCTTGTTGATGATGATTTTGCATCAGCAGGAGGGGCAGACGGAAGTTCTACTGTATAATATCTACGCATTACGCCGATATTGAAATCAACGAGTTCTGTAAGAATATCATCATCAATTACGCCTGAGTTGTATGCTGACGGAATACTATATATTTTGCCGTCTTTGTAAAGCAAAGTTTTCTCTGATTCAGCAGTTCTGTAGCCAAATTCGCCGAGAATTGCTTCAATCATGACATCAGCTCTCGGAAGTCCATCGTTATACTTGAAATAAACACCGTCATCACTTGTTGAACCGACTATATAAATCTCAATATGGCTCGGCTTAACATCAAGATAATAAGTTTCAAGCATTGCTTTTTCAATTGCAGCCTTTATATCATAAGCGGGTGCTTTCTGATAAAAACTGTCGTTCCAATCATCAATGTCTGCAACATCTTCGTCATTGATGATTCCGCTTTCGTAAGCATTCTTCATTGTGTAAATTTTGCCGTTGTTGTAAACGAGCAACTCATCAGCCGCAGTGTATGAGTAGGTATAGTTGCCAAGCTGTGTTTCATAAGCCGCCGAAGTATGACTCAAATTATCGGTATGCTCAAAATACACATTTCCGTTTTCATTTCCGCCGACAATACGGATTTCAAGCTCTGTAGGCTTGGTATCTGTATAGTAGTTGTCGAGCATAGCCTGTTTGATTATCGCCTGCATATCTTTTGCAGGTGCTTCATCAGGAGTTGCCGCAAAGGCGGTAACGGTTACTGCACAGCACATCATAACTGCGATTAAGATTGATAATAATTTTTTCACGAAATTTCATCCTCTTTTCTTCTAAAACTAAGCTGACTGTCAGCTTATACTAGGATTTTAGCAAAAAAAGAAGTGATTTTCAAGCAACTTTAGTTTACAAAAAATGCCACCCTCGCTAATGAAGGTGGCATAAATGTTAATTTTAGTTGTCAAATCAAACAGGGTGAACCATATTTTTCTTGTCAAGCTTGTCGCCGTTGATGCCAACCTTGGCATTTCTTCTCTTTTCAAAGAAGTCGAGGGCAACCTTCGGGAACTGTGCATAAGAAAGAACATCCTCAGGCTGTTCAATCCACTGCTCAATCTCGCCACGGAGCTTATCAAGCTCAGGCTCAAGCTGATCTGCAGGACGACCTTTGATAATCTTCTTGTCGCCGATAATCTTCTTCTGGAATTCAGGATCAATCGGCATTGGAGTTGTACCGTACTCACCGGCAACAAGTCCCTTGAACTCGTTTGTGCACATTGAGTAGCGCTTGCCTGTGATTACATTGAATACAGCCTGTGTGCCGACAATCTGTGATGTCGGAGTAACAAGCGGAGGATAACCTGAATCCTTACGAACACGGGGGACTTCTGCAAGAACTTCGTCAAGCTTGTCTTCTTTGCCTGCCTGCTTGAGCTGTGAAAGAAGGTTGGAAAGCATACCGCCCGGAACCTGATAGATAAGAGCGTTAGCGTCTGTTGCGAGCATCTTAGGATCAAGAAGTCCTGACTTGATGTACTTCTCACGGAGAGTCATGAAGTAAGCACGGATGTCAGAGAACTGTTTAAGGTCAAGACCTGTGTCGAACTCTGTGCCTGAAAGAGCGGCAACCATTGACTCTGTAGGTGCGTGTGATGTACCAAGAGCGAGTGGGCTGATTGCTGTGTCAATGCCGTCGGCACCTGCCTCAACACCCTTCAAAAGACACATTGATGCAAGGCCTGATGTGTAGTGGGTGTGGAGCTGAAGCGGAAGCTCCGGAACAGCGGCTTTGATAGCCTTTACAAGGCTTTCGGTTCTTGTCGGAGTAAGAAGAGCAGCCATATCCTTGATACAGATTGAATCTGCACCTGCGTCTGCAATTCTCTTAGCATACTCAACATAGTATTCATCTGTGAATACAGGACCTGTTGTGTAGCTGATAGCAACCTGTGCATGACCGCCTTCTTTGTTAGCGGCCTTGATAGCTGTTTTAAGATTCTTGATGTCGTTAAGAGCATCAAAAATACGGATAATGTCAATACCGTTTGCGATTGAACGCTGAACAAGGTACTCAACGCAGTCATCGGCATAGTGACGATAACCGAGCATATTCTGTCCTCTGAAAAGCATCTGGAGCTTTGTGTTAGGGCAATGCTCTCTGATTGTGCGGAGTCTGTCCCACGGATCTTCGTTTAAGAATCTGAGGCATGAGTCATATGTTGCACCGCCCCAGCATTCGAGTGAGTAATAACCGATTTTATCGAGTTTGTCAAGAACAGGGAGCATTTCCTCTGTTGTCATTCTTGTTGCAATGAGTGACTGATGAGCGTCACGCAGAGCAGTTTCGGTAACTCTGATTTTTTTTGCCATTTTACAGCATCCCTTTCTCCGAATTATTGATTAGTTAAGTGTTACGAGAACCTTACCTGAGTCAACTGACTCACCCTTTGCAACATCAACTGTTGCAACTGTGCCGTCCTGCGGAGCCTTAACGGGAGTTTCCATCTTCATAGCCTCGATAAATACGAGGTCATCGCCGGCCTTAACAGCCTGTCCTGCTGAAACAACAACATTAACAACTGTACCGGGCATAGGAGCCTTTACAACAACAGAACCCTGAGCGCCTGCGGGAGCTGCCGGCTTTGCTGCGGGAGCTGCCGGCTTTGCTGCAGGAGCGGGAGCGGCTGCCGGAGCAGGAGCGGCTGCTGCGGGAGCTGAAGAACCACCGAGTTCTTCAACCTGAACATCATATGCTGTGCCGTTAACTGTAATTCTTAAATTCTTCATTTTTAGTATCCCCTTTTATTTTAACAAGTAATCATTTATCAGATAGTTGAATGCTTCTTTGAAAGTGTTGAAACACGCTTGCCCGAGAGCATATCAAGAGCAGAAATAAGAGTCTGACGGAGCTGAGCTTCTTCAACAATACCGTCAACATAGCCGTTCTGAGCGGCATTGTAAGCAGAAAGATTCTCGTCAGCAAACTTCTGAGCAACCTCAGCCTGCTTATCTGTGGCAACATTCATAACTTCGGGAGCCATAATGAATGCGGCAGCCTCAACATTAACAGGTGAAATAACCGCATCGGGAAGTGCGTAAACAACATCTGCATTAGCGCCTGTGCCTGCAAGAGCAACATAGCCTGAACCGATTGCCTTGCCTGTAACAACAGAAATCTTGACTGTTGTTGCCTCAGCATAAGCGGCTGACGCCTTTGTTGCCGACTTGATTGACTCAAAGCCCGGGCAGTTTACGAATGTTACAACAGGGAGTGAGAAAGCATCGCAGAAACGAACAAACTTTGCTACCTTGTTTGCAGACTTGCAACCAAGCTCCTTGCCCTTTGTAACAACAATACCTACAACCTGACCGCCGAGTCTTGCAAAACGAACATTTGCTTCCTTGCCGTAATCATTGAAGAGCTTTACAATGCTGTTGCCGTCAACTGTTCTGCTGACTACACAACCGCAACCGTCCTCTGCCGGAGCTTCTTCAAATGACTGAGGAGCCATTGTGAGGTTATTTGACGGAAGATAAAGGATAAGTTCCTTTGCAGCCTTGATTGCCTTGTCTGCATCGTCACAAACGATTGAGGCAATACCGTTTTCAGCATTGTAAGCGGCATCGGAATGCTTGCCTGTTACCGAAAGTGAAAGCTGTGCGTCTTTGCTCATGATAACGATGTCTGCACTTGCGGCGTTAAGAGCGTTTGTTCCGAGGCAAGTGCCGAGAACAACCGAAATCTGCGGTACAACACCGGAAAGTGACGCAGCCGCATTGAGAACATCACCGCAACCTGCGAGAAGCTCTGTACCCTGATTAAGTCTGCCGCCAACGCTGTCATAGAAACCTACAACAGGAGCGCCTGTCTTGAGTGCAAGACCATACAGCTTTTTAAGCTTGGCAGCCTGTGCCTTACTCATGGCACCGCCGCAAATGTCGCTGTTCTGTGCAAACGCATAAACAGGCATACCTTCTACTGTTCCAAAGCCTGCAACAACCTCGGCAAAACCTTCACCGGATTTTGCAAAGGCATCAATTTCACAAAAGCTGTCTGCATCAAAAAACGCCGTAATTGTCTTATAAGCGGAAGTTGCGGCAATTTCAGCCTTTGCCTGATTGATCTTTTCAATACTCATCTTAAAATCCTCCAATACCATGTATTGAATATGCACGAAAACTGAGCGTGCATACTAATTTTCTACACGATACATTATACTCTATAATCTTCAAAAGTACAAGAAAAACACGCTGTACTATTTCAATTTTGAACACATTTAATAGTTATTACACCAAAACCGTAAATTTATTGTCAAATTAACGAATAGTTTTATTCACCGTTTCGGAAGTATTTTTCAAAAACAGAAAATTAAAGCTGTTTGCCGTTTAAAAACGGGTTTGCAAGCAGTTTTTTAACCTCTTGTTCGGTCAAATCTCTCCAGTCGCCCTGTTTGAGCATACCCATTTTTACACCGCCGATCTGGGTGCGTTTGAGTCTTGCAACCTCAAGCCCGACAGACTCGCACATTCTTCTGATTTCACGGTTCTTGCCTTCGTGAAGAATCATTTCAAGAACTACTCTGCCCTGCTCCTTGTGAATTACACGGACATATGCAGGAGCAGTTTTCCTGCCGTCAAGCTCAACGCCTGTTTCAAGCTTTACAAGCTGATCCTCGTCAATTGACGGTCGAACGGTTACTCTGTAAATCTTGTAAACATTGTTTTTCGGGTGCATAACCTTGTTTGCAAAGTCACCATCATTTGTAAAAACAAGCATACCCTCGCTGTCTTTGTCAAGTCTGCCTATCGGATAAACTCGCTCACCGACATTCTCAACAAGCTGTGCAACACACTTTCTGCCACGCTCATCATTCATTGTGGTAATGAATCCACGGGGCTTGTTGAGCATAATATATCGGTAATTACCGCCCTTCGGCACAACAATCCTCTTGCCTCTTACAAACACCTTGTCTGTAGGAAGAACCTTATCGCCGAGAATTGCGGTTTTGCCGTTCACCTTGACATGACCGCCGAGAATAAGCTCCTCGGCCTTTCGCCTTGACGCAATACCGCATTGCGCTATGAATTTCTGAAGTCTTATAGGTTCAATTTTAGCCATATGTAAATTCCTTTTTAATAAAATTTTCTTTATATTTAAGCTGTCACGAAAACAGATTTCCTATTGCCGAAAATATTGACACACTCTTTTTATCCGATTTAATCTTTTCGCCTGCAACAATGTTGCATTTATAAAGCAGCTTTCCGCCGAGTGTGTATTCAATTCTGCCGACCGATTCGTTCTTTTCAATCGGAGCATACAAAAAGCTGTCTATATAGATTTTCTTCTTGATTTTATCGCAGTCCTCACGCTTTAAAACGATTGTGTTGTTCTTCTCACCTGTAACCGTTACGCTGTCCTTATCACCGCCCACGCACGGAATATCGGCACAAAAGTCAGCGTCCTTGCAGTCAACTCCCCTGTACTTTTCAAAAGCGTAATCATAAAGAGAAATATGGTCATTCCAATCGTTACGGTCATTCAGAGTGACGCACACAAGCGTTACACCGTCTTTTTTTGCAGAGGAAACAAGGCACCGCCCTGCCACCGTTGTATAGCCTGTTTTTCCGCCTGTACAGTAGGGATAAAGCGACAAAAGCCTGTTATGATTTGCATATGCGGTTTTCTTTGATTTCGGTTCAAGAAATTCAACGGTCACGCTCTTCTTAGCTGTAAGATTTGCAAAATCGTCATTTTCAAGTGCATATGACATAAGCAGAGCCATATCCTTTGCACTTGAGTAATGGTTGTCATCGTCAAGTCCGCTCGGCGTTACAAAATTGGTATTCGTCATACCGATTTGCTCTGCCTTTTCATTCATTCGTTGTGAAAACTTTTCGGGACTGCCCGAAATCGCATATGCCGCCGCATTCGCCGCATCATTACCCGACGCCATCATCATTCCTGACGCAAGGTCCGAAAGTCGGACTTTTTCACCGACTTTAAGATACATCGAACTGCCCTCGGCAGCCATTTCCTGTTTGAAGGTTACTTCGCTGTTACAGGATGCCGCCTCCTCAAGCGTTATGAGAGATGTCATAATCTTTGTGGTGCTCGCAGGCTTCATCCTTTCATCTGCATTTTTTGAGCAGATGACCTTGTTGTTATCGGGACAGTAAAGAACAAATGCCTGTGCAGAAGTTGTGGGAGGAGTATCCTCCGCAGTTTTTGCGCCCATAAGCACAAACGGCATAACAAAGCACACCGCAAGCGAGATTATTTTTTTCATAAGGACACCCCCTGCATAAATCTATGCCGAGGGGTGCTGCAATATTACGAATCAGCCGTCAATATCATCCTGTGTGATTTCGGAAAAATCGTCTGCGGATTCGCTCTTATCCTTTTTGAAAACTCCCTTTACCTTTTTGAGAACATCGGGAATCATATTCACGAGCTTGTCGGCTGTGCCTTCTTCACTATCAACGGAAACAAGCCTTACATCGCCCTGATAAACGGTAAGAAATGCAACAGGCTGAATAGTAACACCCGCACCGCTTCCGCCGCCAAAGCAGTCCTTGTTTTCTTTTTTTGTGGGCAAATCAGAACCGCCTGACGCAAAACCGTAGCTTACCTTTGAAACAGGAATGATGAGTGTACCGTCAGGCGAGGTAATTGGATCTCCGATGATAGTATTGACATCAATCATTTCCTTAATTTTTTCCATTGTAGTATTCATCAGATTACCGATAGGATGTTCCATAGCCATTCTCCTTTTTTATATTTATATAAATCATCAGTTATTTATAGTTCACTTTTCACTTCTGCAAGAAGCTTAAGTCCCTTGATTCCGTGCTTAACGGCAAGACCGATAAGTCGGAATGCGAAAATTCTTGCGGCAAAGTCAAAGTTAATTTCAGTTTCTGCTTTTTCCGAAAAATTCGGATTTATGTCAACTCCGTAGCCTTTGCATTTTACAACACGGACAATTGTGCCTACTGCCGGATAAACAACGGCACAGTATTTGCCGTATTTTATAGCCGTGTCAGCCGCATCGTCACCTGCAACGCTGATACTCAGCGAGAATTTTTTAATCAGTATGTGGCTGAAAAAATCCTGCAATGCAGATACTGCAAGCTCTGCAACTCTTTTTATCAGGTTCAAAAGCCACTCAATGCCGTATTTTTTAATAAGGCTCGGCTTTTTTTCTGTCGCTTTTTTAGGCTGTTCGGTTTTCGGAGTTTGTTTTTTAACTTTCTTCTTCTTTTCTTTTTTAGGCTTTGCCGGCACAAGCTGCAGCTTTACAAAGCCGATATACACGGTGCACCAAAACTCCTCTTTATATGATGCACGCAAAGTAATCGGAATAAACATCACAAGCGCAATAAACAGCACAATTCCGAGTAGGATATATAGCCAAAGCAAAGGGAATTCCCCCTAAATTTTACTGCCTGTCAACAGGCTGATCGGCAAGCAAATCAATCTGCTCATTGCCGTTTTCAGCCTTTTCCTGTTCTTCACCGTTTTCTTCGGACTTCTTGTCCTCATCACCCTCGGGGAGCGGAGGAAGTTCGTCAAGACTTGAAATGTTAAAGCAACGCAAAAAGTTTTCGGTTGTGCCGTAAAGCAACGGTCTGCCGGGTAGCTCAAGTCTGCCCTTTTCTTCAACAAGTCCCTTTGTTGTCAAGCTGCCGATTACACCACTGCAGTCAACACCACGCACCTGCTCGACAAAAGCCTTTGTAACAGGCTGATTGTACGCAACAACTGCAAGAACCTCAAGAGCCGCCTGTGAAAGCGGAGTGTTTCTTCTCAAATCCATAACGGTGCGAATCTGCGGAGCAAATTCCTTTTTTGAAACCATCTGACAGGAATTGTCAAGCAATATTATAGTTATGCCCCGTCCTGACGCCTCATAATCATCAATCAGTGCAGAAATATGCTCTTTAACCTTTTTTTCGGAAATTTCAAGTGCCTGCGCTATTCGGGAAAATTCAACCGACGCACCGTTTGCGAACAAAATCGCCTCAATCGCACCACGAATATTTTCAACAGCCATTACTGCACCTCCTCATTTTCATCGTTTTCGTCCTCGCCAACCTGTGGCAAAGGCATTGCGTTTTTATCCTCAATCATATGAACAACGGCATTTTCACCACTGCCCTCAATTCTGATACGCTTACCCTTTACAAGCTCCAGCGTTGCAAGAAATGTTGCCACAAGGTCGCTTTTGCCCTCGCACACCTCAAAAATTTCGTGATATTCAAGCCTTTTGCCGTGCCATAGCCTTCTCATAAGATGGATAATCTTACTGTTTACCGACACGATTTTATGCGACACAATACCCGAAAATGCGTCTTTTGACGGTGGAAGCTTACGCTTGCCCCGTCCGACTGCGCTGACATATGCCTTTGCAATATCCTCACTCGGATGAATACGGTTGTAAGTCAAGTCAAATTCAACGGGAGAAGCCTCTCTGTAAAAGCTGTCAAAGTCATAAATATCGCCCAGCTTTGCCGCCATTTCACGGCAGACTGCGTATTCAAGAAGTTGTCCCGAAAGTTCTTTCTTGAGCTCTTCAGCCTCTTCCTCATATTTTGGCAGGAGCATTACAGACTTGATATATACAAGCCTTGATGCCATTGTCAGAAATTCCGATGCGATATCCATCTGATTTTCCTGCATCATATTAATCTGCTCCATGTACTGGTCGAGCAATTCGGAAATGCTTATATCATAAATATCTATTTTGTTTTTAGAAATCAGCGTCAGCAACAGGTCAAGAGGTCCTTCAAATGCCGACAGCTTATATTGAAGTTGTTGTGTTTCCATAGATAATTTCTTTGTTATAATTTTTGTTGCGGATGATTAAATTAACCGACAAACGGCATATACGGCAGGCTTGCAAGCCAGCTGATGAAGTTGAGTATCTGATTGCTCACCCAGTTAATCGGTGTGTTGAGAACTCCTACATATAGGAGAACAAAAAGACCGATGAAGAAATACATCTGATATCTGTAAAAAAACTCAACAGCCTTGTCGGGCAAAAATACAAAGAGAACCTTTGAACCGTCAAGCGGAGGAATCGGGATAAGGTTGAACACTGCAAGTCCGACATTGCACGAAATGTAGAAGCTTAAGAATTGAACAACATATCCTCCGATTGTCGAGAGCGGAAATGCGCCTGTAAAAAGGATAATCGGATAATAAATGAGAAGTCCTGCCAATGCGGCAACGATATTTGCAATCGGTCCCATAATTGCGGTGATTGCCATACCGACCTTTGGATTTTTAAAATTTCTCGGATCAATCGGAACAGGCTTTGCCCAACCGAATCCGAACAAAAGCATACACAAGGCACCCATAGGGTCAATGTGGCTGAGCGGATTGAGTGAAAGTCTGCCTCTGCCCTTTACAGCCTTGTCGCCGAGAAGTGACGCCGTGAAAGCGTGCGCCCATTCATGAAATGGGAGAATTAAAAATATGATGACAAGCACAGCCAATATTTCGGCAATTACGGCACCGAAGTCGAGATTTCCGTTTCTGATTCCGTTAAGTAATAATGAGAGCATAAGAGCCTCCTGAAATTCAAAATTTTAGGTAACAATCGTGTAACTATATTTATTTTTAATTATATAATATATCGTCAAAAATTACAAGAGCAAAAAACAAGTTGAGAAATTTTCAAAAAACACTTGCATTTTCTCTCATTTTCTGTTATTATAACAAAGTTAGAAATAGAATTAGTTTTCTTTAAGGAGGTGCAGACGCATGGCAAAATGTGAATTCTGCGGTAAGGATGTAAAGTTCGGTATTAAGGTATCTCACTCACACAGAAGATCAAACAGAACATGGAAACCCAACGTACAGCG
>OLHG01002096.1_pt1 | contig 11176 bp, 10 predicted proteins | sample 1605971 | NCBI WGS metagenome assembly OLHG01 (sample SAMN03283289) | human gut metagenome | biome: human-associated habitat; material: feces | host: Homo sapiens | place: Peru | collected 2012 | reverse complement strand
CAAGTCCAACGCCCGCGGCAAGAAACCCCAGCGAGGTGCGGATCCAGGCGAGAAAGGTGCGTTCGTTAGCCAGCGAAAAGCGGTAGTCGGGCGCTTCTCCGAGGCGGGAAATTTTCATGACGGTTCCTTGTGATCGCAATAGTCAGCGGCATAACCTTAACGCAATTGGTGCCACTGCGCCGCTGAGTTTTCCATTAATATGCTGATAATACGCCCATAATCAACACGCTTGCGTCTCAACATCCCCCTCCATCGCAACGAGCGGAATACCGCATCGTTTGGATGATGACGCTTTGATAAGGCGTTTTCGCTTTAATGTGGCTATCGCATTGAACCAGGAGAGAAAAAAGAAGCCAGCGCCGGGAAGACGCTGGCCAGGTAGGGTTAGTGCAGTTCCGGCCAATACCCTTTGTTGGCTTCAATTAAATCATCAAGGATGGCCTTCGCCACCGAGGCGCTCGGTACGGTTTTCGACAACGTTATCGCCTGCCACAACTTCTGGTATGAGCGCTGCTCCCAGGCATCCACCACCAGTTTTTCCACCATCACCTGCTGGCTCATCAACCCTTTCTGGAAGTGCGGAATATCGCCTACCGTCAATGGCTCTGGTCCGTTGTGGCCCACCAGGCAGGGGATTTCTACCATCGCATCGGCGTCAAAGTTATGAATCGCGCCGTTGTTAGGGACAATCAGCAGCATCCGTTCCTGGGTGTTGAAGGCAATGGCCGTTGCCAGATCGACGATGTAAGAAGCGTGCTCATCAATCTCTAAATCGCCCGCGGAGGAGCTGCCGGCAGCGATAATCGCGCGGCAGGCGCTGAACACGTTCTTCTCACGGTGATCCATCACTTCGTTGGCGCGGGTACGCTCCGGGTTTGAATGCGCGACCACGTAGTCCGGGAACAGATAATATTTCAGGTAGGTATTCGGCATGGTCTGCGGATCCAGCGCCTGCACATCTTTCGCTTTGGCAAAAGTGTCGTTCCAGCTGGCCTCGGTGTGCGGGTCGTTAGAAGGCGGCACATAGCCGTATTTCGCCACATATTCGCGCAGTTTTGGCATCAAATCGTTGCCGTCGAGATCCTCAATCGAAGTCCACCAGCCGAAGTGGTTAAGGCCGTAGTAGCGCACGCGCATCTGTTTACGGTCTTTGAGGCCAACAATCTGCGCCATCCGCCCTTCGATACCGATTGGCATATCGCAGATGTTGAGGATTTTGGCGTTTGGCCGCAGACGGCGGGTGGCTTCCGCCACAATCGCCGCCGGGTTGGAGTAGTTGAGCATCCAGGCGTTCGGCGAATATTTTTCCATATAATCCACCAGCTCCAGCACGCCGCCGATAGAGCGCATACCGTAGGCGATCCCGCCCGGTCCGCAGGTCTCCTGGCCCAGCACGCCGTGGCGCAGCGGGATTTTCTCATCCTGTTCACGCATCGGATATTTCCCGACGCGGATATGCGCCATGACGAAATCAACATCGGTAAACGCCGCCTGCGGATCGGTGGTATAGCTGAATTCAATCTCCGGCGCCTGCTCTTTGAGGATCACTTTGCACGCCTCGGCGATGGTCTCCTGGCGCGCACCGTCGTTGTCGTAAAATTTCAGCGACCGCAGCGGAAAACGATCCTGGTTTGCCAGCAGCATCAGGACAATGCCCGGAGTGAAGGTGCTGCCGCCGCCTGCGATAACAACTGAGAATTTTTTCATGATACTGCCTCCGTCATGGTGGTATGTTCGGTCGAAAGAGAATCTTTCATCAGGTTTTCCAGCTGGTCGCGCACCTGGGGAACGTGCAGGCCGACGATGACCTGAATCCCGTTGCCGCGGCGTACTACCCCGTGGGCGCCCAGCGCTTTAAAGACGTCGTCACTTTGCGTTTTCGCCATATCGACCAGCGCGATGCGCAGTCGGGTGGCGCAGTTGTTGATGCTTTCAATGTTGTCGGCGCCGCCGAGGGCCTGCAGGAAGCCAGCGGCCTGACCCAGCCGGGTCTCTGGCACGGCCGCCGCCGTGGTTTTACCGCGCGCTGCCTGATAGTCGGCCTTGCTGTAGAGCTTGATTTCACTCTCTTCCCGGCCCGGCGTCTTCAGGTTCAGACGCAGGATCAGGGTGCGGAAGACCACGAAGTAGAGAGCGGTGAAACAGAGACCAATACCTATCTGAATGAACATCATCGAGGCGTGGTGATGAAACATTGGGATCCAGTTTTGCGGCAAGAACTGGTCGAGCAGGCCGCCGCCGAAATTGCCCACCACCCCGCAGATGTACATTACCGTCGCCATGGACGCCGCCAGCACCGCGTGGACGGCGAACAGCAGCGGCGAGATGAACAGGAAGGTGAACTCCAGCGGCTCGGTGATCCCGACCAGCATCGCGGTCAACGTGGCGGGGATCAGCAGGCCGGCAACCTTGACGCGATTTTCCGGCGCGGCGGTGAAGTAGAGCGCCAGCGCAATGCCCACCGAACCAAACACTTTCGAGTTACCGTGCAGGGCAAAGCCGCCCTCCGGGAACAGCGTCTTCAGCGGTTCCGTACTCTGACTGAACGCCTGCAGATGCTCTGCCCAGTAGACCTGTAGTCCCCCCTCCACCACCGCCGGGCCAAAGATGAACGGGCCATAGACGAAGTGGTGCAGGCCGGTGGGGATCAGAATGCGCTCAAGGAAGATGTAAACCCACACCCCAAGCGCGCCGGCAGAGCGCAGGAAGGCCTGTAGCGATTCAATACCCAGCTGGACTTTTGGCCAGCCGAGCAGCGTCAGCCAGGCGCAGGGGATCATCGCGAGGAAGGCGACAATGACCACAAACGATGAGCCCTGGAAGATGCCGAGGAACACCGGCAGGGGTTTATCGAAATAGCGATTATGCAGGGCCGTCACCAGGCCGGAGATGACGATCGCCCCGATAATGCTGGTGTCGAGGGTTTTAATCCCGGCAATCATCGTCAGGCCGCTGCCGGCCGTGGGTTCAACGGAAAAGTCGACGCCGAAGAAGTGGCCCCAGGTCATCCCCATGGCATTGATAAAGTAGTTCCAGGTGAGAAAGCTCACCAGTACCGCCAGACAGGCCCGGCCCTGGGCCTGCTTCGCCAGGCCAATCGGCAGGCCGACGGCGAAAATCAGCGGCATATTACGAAAGACGGTCCAGCCGCCCTCTTCGATGATGTGAACGATCTGTGCAAACAGGCTGTCGGGTGCGGTCAGCGCTTCGCCGACGAACATCGGGTTGCGCAACATAATGGCGATACCGACCACGATCCCGGCGAAAGGAAACAATAAAACCGGGGTAAACATGGCGCCGCCAAAGCGTTGTATTTGACTGAGCATTGGGAAATCCTCATATAACAACTCGTAGGGTGAATGGCCTTCTTTTTCTTGGTTACCGGCCTCACTCGAGAATAGGAATTTGCCCGTCCGACAACATGCCGCGCCGTTGCGATTCGTGATCGCTTTCATGGTTTTAATTTGGCCAAAGTTGTCTACTTCGCTAACAAAAGTTAGACATCGATAAGCTAAAGGATGTAATCGATCTAATGAATGGATAATAACCGTCTGTCTTAAAAACTATTTTTTGCTAACAGGTGAAGAAAATAACCTCGCCCTTTCCTGTACAAGAGGACTACTGGTGATCTACAAATCCATTGCTGACCGCCTGCGGCTACGGCTGAATTCTGCCGACTTCGCCATCGGCAGCCCGCTGCCGGGAGAGAAAAAACTGGCCGAGGAGTTCGGGGTGGCGCGCATGACCATCCGCAAAGCCATCGACCTGCTGGTGGACTGGGGGCTGGTGGTCCGTCGTCACGGCTCGGGGACCTACGTGGCGCGCAAAGACGTCCATCATGAAACCAGCAATCTCACCGGCCTGGCGGAAGTGCTGCGCAAGCAGGGTAAAGAGGTGGTGAGTCAGGTGCTGGCCTTCGAGGTGATGCCCGCCCCGCCGGCCATCGCCAGTCTGCTGCGGATTAAAATTGATGAACGGATCTACTTCTCACGGCGGGTGCGCTTCGTCGACGGCAAGCCGCTGATGCTGGAGGATAGCTATATGCCGGTGAAGCTGTTCCGCAACCTGTCGCTGAGTCATCTGGAAGGGTCGAAATTTGATTATATTGAGAAGGAGTGCGGGATCATCATCAGCGGGAACTATGAAACGCTGACGCCGGTGCTGGCGGACAAGCAGCTGGCGCGCTCAATGAACGTCCCGGAGCAGACGCCGCTGCTGCGTATTACCTCCCTTTCCTACAGCGACAGCGGCGAGTTTCTTAACTATTCGGTCATGTTCCGCAACGCCAGCGAGTATCAGGTGGACTATCACCTGCGCCGCGTCCAGGCGCAAAGCCCGCTAGCTCAGCCCCCAGAACAGCACGGCGAGTAGCTGCGGGGTGATAATCCGCAGAAACATCACCAGCGGATAGACGGTAGCGTAAGAGAGCGCCGCCGCGCCGCTGGTGGCGTGCAGATTGTTGGCGAAGGCCAGCGCCGGCGGGTCGGTCATCGAGCCGGCCAGCATGCCGCACAGCGTCAGATAGTTCATGTTCGCCAGCATGCGCGCGAGAATGCCTACCGTCAGCAGCGGGATGGCGGTGATGAAAATGCCGTAAGCGATCCAGCTCAGGCCATCGCCCTGGGTCAGGGTCGCCACAAAGTCGCCCCCCGATTTTAGCCCGACCACCGCCAGAAACAGCACGATCCCCAGCTCGCGCAGCGCCAGGTTGGCGCTCGGCGGCATAAACCAGTACAGCTTGCCGATACTGCCGATACGCCCAAGGATCAGCGCCATAATCAGCGGCCCACCGGCCAGTCCCAGCTTCAATGCGGCAGGGAAGCCGGGAATAAACAACGGGATAGATCCCAGCAGTACCCCGAGTCCGATGCCGATAAACACCGGCAGCATCTGCACCTGCTGCAATTTCTGCTGCGCGTTACCCAGCTCTGACGCTACCGCGTCAATCGCCGCAGGGCGGCCGACCAGATTGAGGATATCACCAAATTGCAGGCTGGCATTGCTGCTGGCCACCAGCTCCACCCCAGCACGGTTCAGGCGTGAGATCACGACGTCATAGCGCTGTTTATAGTGCAGATCGCGGATTTTCTTGCCTAAAACCTTCTCGTTGGTAACAACAACCCTTTCCACTTTCAGGTCGGTCCCACGCGTCGACAGCGAGGTCTCCACCTCTTTACCGATCACCAACTGCGCGTTATGCAGATCCGCCGCTTCCCCCACCAGGTGCAGCAGGTCTCCGGTTTCAATCAGGGTTGTCGGCGACGGCACCATCAGCGTTTCACCCCGTTTCAGCCGCGAACAGATGATGTTATCGCTGTTGATGACCGGTATATCCTGAATCGCCATGCGATTCAGGTTCGTATTTTCGACACGAATATTGATGGTTTTGAGGTGCGAATGACCGGAACCGGCCCGTTCATCGAACTGCTGGGCCTCTTTTTCTACGTTAATACGAAAGAACAGGCGCACCAGCCACATGGTCAGCAAGATACCGCAGATGCCAAACGGGTAGGCCATGGCATAGCTCATCCCCATTTGATCGACCACGCTAAACGGCTCGCCGAGATCGCGCAGTATTTGCTGCCCGGCCCCCAACGCGGGGGTATTGGTGACCGCGCCGGAGAAAATGCCCAGCACCACGGGAAGCGGAATAGCGAAGATTTTATGCAGCAGGGTAGTGACCAGGCCGCCGAGGATGACAATCAGAATAGCGAAGAGATTCAGCCGCAGGCCGGAGACACGCAGAGAGGCAAAAAAGCCAGGGCCCACCTGAATACCGATAGTGTAGACGAACAGGATCAGACCAAATTCCTGAATGAAATGCAGCATCGGGCTGCTCAGGGTAATCCCCGCCTGATCGACAAAGTGGCCGACGATAATCCCACCAAACAGCACGCCGCCAATACCAAAACCGATGCCGCGAATTTTGATATTACCAATCCACAGCCCGACCACCGCCACCAGAGCCAGTACGCTGACCGTCAATGCTATATCACTCATAGTATGTTCCCTGTGAATAACATCAATAACACTATGGATTATGTCTGAGTTGTGGGGGGTTGTATGTAGTGCGGCGCACATTACTCAGCCAAATAGGGCGCGCTATTCTGGCACCGCTTTTCCCTTAGCAGCGATTTTTAACTGCTGGATACTTTTCTCAGGGGACGGAAGTGATTCAGGCATGGTGCCCCCGAGATCCTGGATAGTCTGACGCACCTTCTGACCCACTTCGTAGTGCGTTTGATTGGCAATTTGCTTGCTATCCACCTCATCGCGGCGGAGCTTTTCTTCGGTTTGAGTTGCGCGAAATAGATTTGCCCGGCAGCGATAACCGGTTTGGACGGATCGCCATTTTGTACAATCAGATAACAGGCGTAGCGAGATAGCTTGATATCTTCAAGATTTCGATTCGCACCCGATCCCAATTCGACCATTTTGTTGGATTCAACAAAATGGTCAGACGCATGCTGACCACTTGCCTCACATGCGACCACGGCTTTTGATATAACCTTATGAAAGTTAAGCCATTCTTTATAATCAAGTAATGATCCTAAATCTCGAGCAGACCCAAACTCTCTCCCTTCCCGATCGGTGTTTTTAATCACTTCAAACGGCTGTTGCTCATTCATAACATGTCCCTTGTTTTAATATACCCACCTGAGCGATCATTTTTTAATCTGAAACACCCATTGCAGCAAGGGGAATAAATGTGGTGTCGCGCGCAAAAAAAAGCCCCGATTTCTCGGGGCTAATTGGGCAAATAACGTTAGCTATTCAGTGCCGGGCGCTCGCTGATGGCGATGCGCTGCGGCGCGATAGCTTCCGGCTCGTTGCGGGTTAAATCGATATGCAGCAAGCCGTTAGTAAAGGTGGCACCGGAGACTTCCATATTTTCCGCGAGGGTAAAGCTCAGGCTAAAGGCTTGCATCACCAGGCCCTGGTGCAGCCATTTGGTCTCTTTTTCCTGCGGCTGCGGCGTGCCCTTAACGGTGAGGCGGGTGCCTTCCAGCTGTACGTCCAGATCTTCCTGACGGAACCCGGCTAACGCCAGCGTAATGCGGTAATGGTTATCGTCGCTTTTTTCGATGTTGTACGGCGGGAAGCTCTGGCCTTCGCTGCTGCTTTGCAGCGCGTTCGCCAGTTTGTCGAAGCCGATCCATTGACGCAGCAGGGGGGATAAATCGTAGTTACGCATTGTGTTTCTCCTTCTAAGAAGCGAGTAAATACCTTCCGGCTCCCAATCGGCAAGCCAGTTGATGCACAGGGCCGCGCGGGCGGCCCGCTAGAATTAGTTAATTTCGATACGGCGCGGTTTGTTCGCTTCCGGAATCACGCGTTCCAGTTCGATATACAGCAGGCCGTTCACCAGGTTAGCGCCACGCACGTGGATGTTTTCCGCTAGCTGGAATTTGCGTTCAAAGTTGCGCTCGGCAATACCTTGATAGAGGTAAGTCCGTTCTTTCTGTTCTGCGGCATGCGCGCCTTTTACCACCAGCATGTTGTCCTGGGCGGTAATTTCCAGCTCGCTTTCGGCAAAACCGGCCACGGCAATCGCGATGCGATAGTGGTTTTCGTCAACCAGTTCAACGTTATACGGAGGATAGCCGCCGTTGCTTTGCGTTTGATTGTTTTCTAACAGGTTGAACAGACGGTCAAAACCAATGGCAGAACGGTATAACGGGGATAAGTCGAAGTTACGCATAATCAAATAGCTCCTGAAAATCAGCGAGAATAGTAGACCTTCCATCGTGGACAGGTCGTGAAGCCCGAACACCCCGCAGGCGTATTCTTCCCGGCTACACCTATAAAATGAGGGGGAAAGAACCTTTTTCAAGCCCCAATGTCTGACTTTTTTTGCACTTTCCCGGAGAAGGCTTACACTGGGTGAGAGCACGAAAGGCCAAATTGCGACAGCCGCCACAGAGCGGTAAGTCTGGGCTTTCTATTTTGGCAACGGGTGGCTATAACCCGGAGGAGGAGCTTTTTTATGCTCATAACAACGAAGAGCTCATGATGAAAAATCTGCTGATTAAAACGGCGTTGGTTGGGGGAATCTTCTTGTCAGGAGGATGTTCCAGCGTCATGTCACACACCGGCGGTAAAGAAGGCACTTATCCCGGCACGCGCGCCAGCGCGGAGATGCTGAGCGACGGTGATAACGGCTGGGCCACCAAATCACTGGTCGCCCTTGATATGCCGTTTACGGCGGTGATGGATACCGTGCTGCTGCCGTGGGACTTCTTCCGCAAGGACAGTTCGGTCCGTTCACGGGTTGAAAAGAGCGAGCAGGAGACGCTGGCCACCAATTCGGTGATCCCGCCGGCCCCGATGCCCGCCCAGTAACTCAGTAGCCGGTTCCGGTTACCCACAGCTGGCGAAAGCCAGCCGTTTCCTCCATCCAGGCAATCGATCGTCCGTCGGGCGAGAAAACGACGGCATCCGCCGATGGCTGATTGGCGTGCTTGTCAGTTAAAAAAGTGATTTCGCCACTCGAAGCATCACACCAGGCAATACGCCCTTCCAGCACCATACCCAGCCCATTTCCGGATGGATGCCAGTTAAACGCCGACTGAATGTCGGAGGTATTGTGCGTCAGCTGGCGCGGTTCTCCACCGTCTGGCGAAATCAACCACAGCTGCACGACACCGCTGTCATCACGCATTAAAAAGGCAATCTGCGTTCCCTGCGGATCGCTGCGCACCCAGTGGCGCGGAACGTTCACCAGCCCCGGAAATGCACGCTGATGCGTGAAGGTTAGCCGTCGCTGGCGAACGCCCGCGGGCGGCGCAGGAAGCGTGGTGTCGGTCCCCTGCAGCGGCGCATCACCCGCCTGTTTCCAGCCCTGCTCGTCAAACGGTAGCTCAACGAGGAACAGCTCCGGCACTTTCTCACCGGCAAGCGAAACGGTATCGCCTATAAATGCCAGCGCTCGCGAGCCCACCCACCCCTCTTCATAGGCGCGGTTGATGTCATCACTGCCGGGCTGCGGCTGGGCGGTCGTCTGACTGACCAGCACGCACCAGTGGCTGCCGCCGTATTCCCGGGGATGCTGACCGTGGGGCGCTACCGGGCCATAAGGTACGGCGACGCCGACGTTACGCAGGTCCAGCGCCGGATCATATTCGTGCATCACATGGTCATTGTAGGTAAAACTCACGAACTGCCCACAGGGGCTGTAAACGTGAACATGACTCCCGCCGCGCAGTGCGCCGGGCGTATAGGGCGCGGTGATATCCATTGCGTCGAGATTGCGCGTTTCTCCCTGCGCGGTCACCACGCCGCGTCGGTGATGGAAATCATACTGCCAGTCTGCGTCTGGATTTTCCGGCCCATGAATAAAGACGTACTGCTCGGCGGCAGGATGTACCGTCACCACGCCGACGTGCGCACCATGATGGGCGCGATAAATCACCTCAACGTCACCGCTATTGACGTTCACGCGCTCAATCGTTTCGCCGGTAAATGAAGCTCCGGAAGGGCGGACGTCGTAAACCAGCCACTGGCTGTCCGGCGTCCACGTACGGGTATTGGTAAGCTGATGATTACGCGGCGCAAAGGTGATTTGTTTCATGGCGGAGTCCCGTTCAAAAGATACCTCGTGGTTTTACCACGCGAACGGACTATTCCATAAATATTTAGCGAAGCTGGTGACGATCCGCCTGCTGTGCGCTGGCCGCCAGCACGGGAAAATCCACCTGCGTGTAATAACGCGCTGGCAACGGCAAATGAGCCATATCGGTCGTCGGCCACAGCTGCAGTTCACCCAGCGCGTTGAGCGCCATTCCGTGCCAGCGATGCGGCAGCATCAAGCGCTGCGGCGTCGTCCGTTCACCGGGCACCGGCGTTGGTAGCCGATTATCGCCCATCTGGTAATTACGCTTTAGCACCAGATACTTCTCTGGCACCCGCTTCTGGCTGTTCCACCAGTGGCCGTTGAGCATATCAAAATGAAAGCGAGTGATAGCCGGGGACTGCGCGCCAAGATGCGTCAGTGCCTGGGTAAGAGCCGTCCCCATTGCGGCTTCGTAGACGCCCTGGGAAACCGTCTGACCATCAAGAATCAGGGAGGCCGCCAGGCGCGCGCCCAGCAAGTTAGAATAGAGATCTTCCGGCGAAAAAGCGGAAATACCTTCTGAAAATCCAGGAACAGACTCAAACCCGTACCATTGGGCAATTTCATGCCACTCTGCCACCTGAAACGCCAGATGTGCCGCCAGCCAGGCCGCCAACGTGTAGCGTTCCGCAGGATCTGACGGAGGGGTAAAGGCATTAAAAACCACCCGACGTTGGGCCAGTTCGCTATCCAAATCAAGGGTAAATCGCTGGCCCAATTTCGGCAGCAGCTGGCTGAAGAGATACACCGTCATATCCGCCGTATCGCGCACGTGCGCGGTATCGATAAAACCGCCGCGGGTGGTGTAAAGAATACCGTTGTTCTCACGACTTAAACCGGTAAGATTTTCCAACCCTGCCAGCATCTTATCGTTGTACTGATGCTGCCCAAGGTGCTCTGCGCTCACCACGTTATCCAACTGATATAGCGGTACCGATATCCCCCACAGCGCGGCGTGCAGGTTATAGCCAAAGGCACAGCAAGGGCGAAGCCCTTTTGGTAACGGCTGCGGTGGCATCGCGGGCCACGCGCGAGTCGCCCGGACGGTCGCCTGTGTCGCTAAATCAAGCGGTACCGGCAGCATCGCGTAGCTGCGTGAGACCACGCACAGCGCCAGAAGCAAAAGGGTGTGAATAAACGCCTTCAAAATGCCTCCCCAACCTGAAAATAGAACCCGCTGCTGCCTTTACCGATGCCGTAATCCAGGCGCACGTTCACCCGTGGTTTAAATTCAAAGCGATAGCCGACGCCCGCCGAGGGAAGCCAACGTCCGTTATCCAGCGCGTGAAACGACGGCCCCATAGTGCCCGCGCCAAGCCAGCCAACAACGCCGTGCCGCCAGTCAAGCTTGCGCCGATATTCCAGCTGGCCGCTGACGACATTTTTGTCCCGATAGCGTCCCTCGTAATAACCACGCATTCGCTGGTTGCTGCCAAGTAGCGGCATCATGCTCCATGGCACATCGCCCTGGGTAAACGCGCCATCCATCTCCCACGCCAGCACGTTTTTATCGTCCAGCGAGTGGTAGCGGCTATAGTGCAGCTGATATTCATCAAAGCGGGT
>OLHG01002092.1_pt1 | contig 11193 bp, 8 predicted proteins | sample 1605971 | NCBI WGS metagenome assembly OLHG01 (sample SAMN03283289) | human gut metagenome | biome: human-associated habitat; material: feces | host: Homo sapiens | place: Peru | collected 2012 | reverse complement strand
TGATGTCTCCGTCCGGGGCCACGCCCTGAAAGCCCGCAACGACTGCGATTTTCCCCGCCTCCAGCTCCCGGAGAATTCTCCCGGTGTCCACGGTCAGAATCCGGGCGTTGGCGTGGTTCCCATCGGTATGGATTCCCGCCTGCCAGCCGGTAAGGCTTACCGCCGGGCAGCCCATGGCACCGATGGCCATGGCCATGAGAGCCGCGGACATCTGCTCTCCGGCGGCCAGATAGGCATCCATTTCCCGGACGGCTCTGCGGCGGTTCAGCTGGGAAGCCCGCCGGATCATTTCATCTGTGGTGTCACCCTGGGCGGAGACGACAATGACCATCTGATTTCCCTGCCGGGAAAGCTCCGCCGACCGTCGGGCCGCCGCCCGAATCCGTCCGGCATCCGCCAGGGACGTTCCTCCGTACTTCTGGACAAGAAGCATACTCCTCCCTCCCGGCACAGCCTATGTCAAGGAAGGGCAGAATGTGACGAAAAAGCAGCCGAAAAAAGGAGGCATCCGAAGATGCCCCCAAGCTTTTCCATAGTTTAACCTGCCAGAACTTCCGCCTTGACCACGCCCCGGGTGGCGCTCAGCTGCCGCAGCATCTCCTCCAGAGGCACCGTCAAATCCATGGTCTCCGCGGAAATGGTGACCACCGCCGTGCCGTTGGTGGGCACGATGGAATTGATGGTGATGATGTTGGCCTTGGTATCGGCAAACACTGCCAGAATGTGGGACAGCAGTCCCGGCTCGTCGTGGAGCAGCAGCTGGAAGGTTATGATCCGACCGGTCATCATATTCTGGAAGGGAAGCACTGCGTCCCGGTACTTATAGAAAGCGCTGCGGCTGATGTCCGTCATTTTCGTGGCTTCGTTCACAGTAGCTGCTTCGCCGGTAGACAGCAAACGCTTGGCCTCCGCCACCTTCAGGAATACCTCCGGCAATGCGGATGCTTCCACAATGTAGTATTTGGGTTTGGTTGACATGTTCGACCTCCTGATACGTTCGTTCTCGACTGAACGACATCTGTTCTCCATGTAAGCTATTGTAACACACATTTTGAAAAAAGCAACCCTTATCTTCCCATCGAAAGGAGCATCCGCCATGGGCTTTCCCCGAAAAGACATTCTGACGCTTCTGGCCGGCTCTGTCCTTCTGTGGTTGGCAGTCCGGTTTCTGCTGCCCCTGATCCGGCCTTTTCTGCTGGGCCTTGTCCTGGCATTGGCGGCGGAGCCCATGGTACGCTTTCTGGAAAACCGCCTCCGGCTGCCCCGGCAGGCCGCCGCCGGTCTGGGCGTGAGCATGGCCTTCTGCTTTCTTGCTTTGCTTGTGACGGTGCTGTGCGCCGCGGCGGTGCGGCAGCTGCGCTCTCTGGCGGGAATCCTGCCCGGCCTGGAGGAAGCCGCCCGTCGGGCTCTGGAGCTGACGCAGACCAACCTGCTGGCCCTGGCTGCCCGGGCTCCCCGGAATCTGCGGCCTGTGCTGACGGAGCATCTGCGTCTGCTGTTTTCCGACGGCAGCACCCTGCTGGGAAAGATCACCGCCTGGCTTCTGGGACTGGCCGGTGGGATTCTGGGCCGTCTGCCGGACAGTGCCCTGGGCTTTGGGACAGGTATTCTGTCCGCCTTTCTCATTTCTGCCCGGCTCCCCAAAATCCGGCTGTGGCTTCTGGGAAAGATTCCCCGGGATCGGCTGAATGTCCTTCTTGGCCGATTCCGGCGGCTGCGCCGGATGCTCCTGGGCTGGCTGACGGCTCAGCTGAAGCTCATGAGCGTCACCTACTGCATCATCGCCGGAGGACTGACTTTGCTGCGGATTCCCAGGAGCCTTCTGTGGGCTTTCGTCATCGCTTTGGTGGATGCCCTGCCCGTCTTCGGCACTGGGACGGTGCTGATCCCCTGGGCGCTGGTGTGCTTTCTGCAAGGGAACCGGGTTCTGGCTCTGGGCATTGCCGGAACCTACGCCACCGCCGCTCTGACCCGCTCCATTCTGGAACCCAAGCTTCTGGGCCGTCACCTGGGGCTGGATCCGCTGGTCACCCTGGCGGCCCTGTATATCGGCTGTCGGCTGTGGGGCATTGCCGGGATGATTGCCGCGCCCATGATCACCGTGGCCCTGCTGCAATTGCGCCGTGCCCCGGGAGAATGAAAGAAAATTCCATCTTCCTATTGTACATTGTCCGGTTTTTTGTTATAATGTAAGGAAAATGCTTATTACTGGATGTGTGCTAAGGTGAAATACGGAATTTGGAATGAGAAGAAGCCGGATATGGCTTCGGTGAACGCCCTGGTAAGCGCAGGCTATGCCCCATTGTCTGCCATGGTGCTGGCCGCCCGGGGCATTCAGAACGGTACCCAGGCAAAGACCTATCTGGATCGCAACGCTCCCCTGCCCGACCCTTTTTTAATGACGGATATGGCTCTGGCTGCCGGACGAGTGGCGCTGGCCATCGAAAACAAGGAAAAAATCGCGGTCTTCGGCGACTATGATGTGGACGGCATTACCGCCACCTGCCTGCTGACGGATTTTCTCCGCCGCCACGGCGGCAGCTGTGTCAGCTACATCCCCGGTCGGCTGGAGGAGGGCTACGGTCTGAACGCCATTGCCCTGCACCAGCTTCACGATGAGGGGGTTCAACTCATCGTCACCGTGGACTGCGGCATTACCGCCGTGGCCGAGGCTCAGCTGTGCAAAGAGCTGGGCATGGATCTGGTCATCACCGACCACCACGAATGCAAGGATGCCCTGCCCGAGGCAGTCGCGGTGGTTGACCCCCACCGGCCCGACGGGGGCTATCCCCACAAGGATCTTTCCGGCGTGGGCATTGCCTTCAAGCTGGCCTGCGCCCTGTGCGGCGACACGGAGGCGGTGCTGTCGGAGTACGCCGACATGGTGTGTCTGGGCACCGTAGCGGACGTGATGCCCCTGCGGGGGGAGAATCGGGTCTTTGCCGCCCGGGGACTGGAGCTGCTGGCTCACACCAAGCGCCCCGGCATTGCCGCTCTCATGGCCGAGTGCGGCTGCGACCCCAAAACCGTCACCTCCTCCACCATCGGCTTTATGCTGGCTCCCCGCATCAATGCCGCAGGCCGGATGGGACAAATTGATCTGGCTCTGAAATTATTTCTCACCGACGATCCCCAGGAAGCAAGCGATGCCGCCAAGGCCCTGTGCGCACTGAACCGGCAGCGGCAGGCGGTGGAATCGGAAATTTACCGGCAGGCGGTAGCCATGCTCCCCGCGGGAAAGCCCCCGGAGGCCATCGTCCTGGCGGACGAAAGCTGGCATCAGGGTGTGGTGGGAATCGTCGCCAGCCGGATTGCCGAGGAATATGCCTGTCCGGCTTTTCTCATCTGCCTGGACGGCGACCATGGCAAGGCCAGCTCCCGAAGCCACGGCGGCTTCAATCTGTTTGCCTCCCTGAGCACCCTGTCTCCATTGCTGGAAAGCTACGGCGGTCATGAGCTGGCGGCGGGCTTTACCATCAGCCGGAAGAACATTCCGGAATTCCGCCGTCAGATCTGCGCTCTGGCCGCGGACTACTATCAGGACGACCTGCCCCGCACCAGCCTGGACATTGACTGTGCCATTGACCCGGAGCTTCTGACCATTCCGGGCATCGATTCGCTGAAGGTGCTGGAGCCCTGCGGCAACGGCTGCCCCAAGCCGGTGCTGTCCATGACCGGTCTGACCATCGACCGGATCAGCATGGTAGGCGGAGGCCGACACATGCGGCTGCGGCTGCGCAAAGGCCATTTCACCTTCGGTGCCATCTACTTTTCCGCCAATCCCCAGAGCGTTTCCGTCGCCCAGGGAGACTTAGTGGACGTTGCTTTCAATCCCCAGGTCAACGAGTACCGGGGCGACCGGATCGTCCAGATGAATGTGCTGGACATCCGCCCCAGCTGCCGAGCCGAGTGCTCCCCGGAAACCTCCCTGTACCGGGCATTGCAGAAGGGAGAGCCTCTGTCCCGGGAAAATACCGCCTGTCTTCCCGACCGGGCCATGCTTGCCATGGTCTGGCGGTATCTGGCCGGTGTAGGAACCGAGATACAGGAATCTCCCCTGTGCCTGTGCCGGAAAATCGTCCGCTGGGCGGGCAAGCCCCTGAGCCTGGGGCAGCTGAGCATCTGCCTGGATATTTTCCGGGATGTGGGCCTGCTGGAAATCACCCGGCTTCATAAATCCATCACCATCCGGCTGACCCCCGGAACGGGAAAGGCTGACCTGACCACCAGCCAAACCATGCAGCGGCTGCTGCGCGCGAAAGAGAGCTGAAGAAAATGGAAACCTTTGAAGAACACTATGCCGCCATGGAGCGGGCCATCAACAAGCACATTCCCGGGGCCGACTGGGCGCTCATCAACAAGGCCGTGGATTACGCCAGTACCAAGCACCAGGCCCAGAAGCGCAAGGACGGCTCCCCCTACATCATTCACCCCCTGGCCGTTGCCCAGATCGTGGCGGAAATGGGCCTGGACTGCGACGCGGTGCTGGGCGCGCTGCTTCACGACTGCATCGAGGACACCGACGCTTCCCACGAGGACATTGAGCGAATCTTCGGTTCCACCGTAGCGGAGCTGGTGGAGGGCGTCACCAAGCTGACCCGTGCCAACTTCTCCACCTCCGAGCAGGCCCAGATGGAAAATCTGCGCAAGATGTTCATGGCCATGTCCAAGGACATCCGGGTGGTGCTCATCAAGATCGCCGACCGGCTTCACAATATGCGCACCATGCAGTACCAGACCCCGGAAAAGCAGCTGAAAAAATGCCGGGAGACCATGGACGTTTACGCGCCTCTGGCGCACCGCTTGGGTATGCAGAAGATCAAGTGGGAGCTGGAGGACATCGCCCTCAAGTATCTGGTTCCCGATTCTTACAACGAGATCATGAATTACCTCAATGCCCATAAGGAGCAGGATGAGGTGTTCATGCGCACCATCCAGGACAAAATCACCCAGCGGCTTTCCTCCGTGGGCATCCACAACAAGACCTACGGCCGGATCAAGCATGTATACTCTATCTACCGGAAAATGCAGGCTCAGGGCAAGACCATCGACGAGCTTTACGACATCTACGCCTTCCGGGTCATCGTGGACACCATTCCCGACTGCTACAACGTGCTGGGCCACGTCCACGACCTGTTCAATCTGGTACCCGGCCGGTTCAAGGACTACATCTCCACCCCCAAGCCCAATATGTACCAGAGTCTTCACACCACCGTTATCGGCTCCCAGGGCATTCCCTTCGAGGTGCAGATCCGCACCTGGGACATGCACGAGACTGCGGAATACGGCATTGCCGCCCACTGGAAATACAAGCAGGGCACCGGCGCCGGTACGGAAAAGGACTTCGAGTGGGTTCGCCGTCTGCTGGAAACCCAGCAGGATTCCGATGCCGAGGAATTCGTCCAATCTCTGAAAATCGACATGTTCAACGACGAGGTCTTCGTCTACACCCCCAAGGGTCGAATCGTCTCCCTGCCCGCAGGCTCCACCCCCATCGACTTTGCCTACGCCATCCACTCCGGGGTGGGCAACGCCATGATCGGCGCCAAGGTCAACAACCGGATCGCCAACATCGACACCAAGCTGCGCAACGGCGACATTGTGGAGGTGCTCACCTCCAAGGCCGCCAAAGGGCCCAGCCGGGACTGGCTGACCATCTGCAAGTCCAACCAGGCCAGAACCAAGATCAAGCAGTGGTTCAAGCGGGAAAAGCGGGAGGAAAACATCGTCCACGGCAGAGCCTCCTTCGAGGCGGAGATGAAGCGGGTAGGTCTGCCGCTGAATGCCCTGTCGAATCCCGAACTGGAACCCCATTTGCTGCAGAAGCTGTCCTTCGACAGCTGGGACGATATGTACGCCGCCATCGGCTACGGCGGTCTCACCGCCACCAAAGCCGTGGGCCGCATCCGGGACGACGTGAACAAGGCCGTTAAGGCCCAGACCACGGAAAAGCTTCCCGGTGCCCCTCTACGCCTGAAGCCAGACTCCGACGCGGAGCTTCTCAACCGTCACGCCGTCAACGGCATCATCGTCGAGGACATCGACTCGTGCATGATCAAGTTCGCCAAGTGCTGCGCCCCCGTCCCCGGGGATGCCATCGTGGGCTTCATCACCAAGGGCTTCGGCGTTTCCATCCACCGGGCGGACTGCCCCAACGCCGCCGCCCGGGAGGATCCCAAGCAGGCCGCCCGATGGGTGCGGGTTCGCTGGGCTACCCAGGAAGAGCAGCCCTTTGAAACCACCCTGGAGCTGGACTGCATCACAAGAGACGGTCTGGTGCTGGACGTAGCCACGGTCATGAGCACCGCCCGGGTTCGGGTGAAGGAAATGAACGCCAAGGATTTGCCCGGCGGCCGGAGCACCATCACCATTCGCTTCGAGGTGAAGAACGTGGCGGAGCTGGATTCCATCCGTTCCAAGCTTCTGAGCATCCGGGATGTGACCAACTCCCGCAGAGGACAGAATTAAATCAGATTAGGAGAATTTGCTATGCGAGCAGTATTGACCCGGGTAAAATCCGCCAGCGTGACCATTGACGGCCAGTGCGTGGGCAAAATCGGTCAGGGCTTTCTGATTCTGCTGGGGGTTGGCCCCAAGGACACGGAAAAGGAATGCCGGTATCTGGCGGAAAAGGCTCTGGGGCTGCGGATTTTCGAGGACGAAAACGAAAAAATGAACCTGGGACTGGAGGCCGTCCAAGGGCAGGTGCTGGTGGTGAGCCAGTTCACCCTCTATGGCAACTGCCGGAAGGGCCGCCGACCCAGCTTCACCGAAGCCGCGCCTCCGGAGCTGGGCAACCGGCTCTATGAACGGTTCCTGGCGGACTGCGCGGAACTGGGATTCCCGCCCCAGCATGGCCGCTTCGGCGCGGATATGCAGGTGGAATCCGTCAACGACGGCCCTGTGACCATTCTGCTGGACACCGACCAGCTGATGGACACCCCCAGACGATAAGGAGGCAGCTATGCTGGAAGTCAAATCCCTGACCCTGGGCGCGTACCAGACCAATTGCTACATCATCCGTGACAACGCTTCGAGCCGTTGCTGTCTCATTGACCCGGGCTACGACGCGGATACCGTTTTGGACAAGCTGACCGAGCTGGGGCTGACTGTGGAGGCCATTTTGCTGACCCACGGCCACTTCGACCATGTGGGAGCCGTCCGGGAAATCGCCGCGGACACCGGCTGCAAGGTATACCTCTGCGCCGAGGATCTGAGTCTGCCCCCTCAGCTCACCGCCGGAAAGCTCTACTATACCGACACCTACGGCGAGGGCACGAAACTCCACCTTGCGGGTCTGGAGATGACCGTCCTTCACACCCCGGGTCACACCCCCGGCTCCGTGTGTCTGCGGACGGAAGGGGCACTCTTCTCCGGAGACACGCTCTTTGCCGGAAGCTGCGGCCGCACCGATCTGCCCGGCGGCAGCTGGGAGCAGATGACTGCCTCCCTCAAGCGGCTGGCCGCCATCCCCGAAAATCTCTGGGTACTTCCGGGTCATGGGGAAACCAGCACCCTGGACAGTGAAAAGAAATACAATCCCTATCTGCGCTGAGAGGAGCCTCTCATGAATCTGACACTCATCGGTCACGAGGACCGTTACGCCGTGGAGCAGCTGCAAATGGCTCTGTTCCCGGAAAACCCGGAAGGAACGGCGGTATCCGCCCTTTTCCGGGGGAAAACCTGGCTTACCGCCACCGCAAAAATCACCTTAAACGGCAAAACCGTTTCCGCCGTCCGGCGGCTGAAGGCCGACGAGGAAACCGTCCGGCTCCGCAGACGCATTTTGCAGCAGAGCTATTATCTGGCTGCCGTCCAGCTGCTTGACCGGAAGCCCGCCTGGGGTGCTCTTGCCGGTGTGCGGCCTACGAAAATCACCACGAAGCACCTGTTGGAGGGCGGCACCCCCGCTTCCGCCGCCCGGCTTATGCGGGATGTGTATTATGTCACTCCGGAGCGAAGGCAGCTGGCGGTGGACTGCTCAGAGTCTACGGTCAAGGCCGTATCTCTCATGGACAAGGATGACCTGTCCGTCTATGTGGGCATTCCCTTCTGCCCTACCCGGTGCAGCTATTGCAGCTTCGTCAGCCGCACCGTCGGCAAGAAAACCGAGCTGCTGGACAAGTACCTTGCCGCTTTGGAGCGGGAGATTCAGGTCACCGCCCGGCTGATGAAGGAAAGCGGGAAGCATCTTCTCACCCTTTACATCGGCGGCGGCACCCCCTCCATTCTGTCCACTCCCCAAATGATTCATCTGCTGGATACCCTTCGGGAGTCCTTCGATTTCTCCCGGTGCATCGAATTCACCGTGGAGGGAGGCAGACCGGACACCCTGGATCTGGAAAAACTTCGGGCTATCCGGGAGCACGGTGCCGACCGGATGAGCATCAACCCCCAAACCATGGAAGATTCCGTCCTCCGGGCCTGCGGCAGACCTCACACCGGGGCAGATGTGATCCGAGCCTACCGTCAGGCGGAAGAAGCGGGCTTTTCCGCCATCAATATGGATTTGATTGCGGGTCTTCCCACGGATGATTTTGACGGCTTCCGCCGTTCCCTGGACGCGGTGGCCGCCCTGAACCCCGCCAACATCACCGTTCACACCCTGGCTCTGAAAAAGGGCGCCGACCTCTTTGAAAAGCGGGAGGGGCTGTCCACCGCCGAAGAAGTCTCCCGGATGGTGGACTATTCCAACGCCGCCCTTCGGAGTCTTTCCTACAAGCCCTACTACCTCTACCGGCAGAAATATATGTCCGGCAGCTTTGAAAACGTAGGCTGGAGCCGGGAGGGTCTTGACTGCCTGTACAACATCTACATGATGGAGGAGCTGCACACCATCGTCTCCCTGGGCGGCGGGGGCATGAACAAGGTGAACCTGCCCGACGGCACCCTCCAGCGGTTCCATAACCCCAAATTTCCGGAGCAGTACATCGAAATGATCGATTCCGTCTGCCGCCAGAAGGAAGAACTGTTTACCCTATTGTAAAAGAAAGGTTGTTTTCTTTGGATACACTGATTTCCAACGTCACCGCCGTGACCATGAATCCCCGGATGGAAGTGATTTTCGGGGCCTATATCGGTATCGAGGGCGGCAAGATCGTCTCCATCCGCAAAACCGCTCCGAAAGAGCCGCCGAAAACCATCATCGACGGCACCGGCATGGTTGCCATGCCCGGCCTCATCAACTGCCACACCCACCTGGCCACCGCCAGTCTGCGCAGCTATTCTGACGATCTGGGCAACACCCAGGCTCTGGAAGCGCTGCTGCAAAAGGAGGCCAAGATGGATTCCCGCAGTGCCAAGGCCGCGGCTTTGCTTGCCATTGCCGAGTGTCTGCGCTTCGGCGTGACCTCCGTTTCCGATCTGTATTACTACCCGGATGCCACCGCCGAGGCGGTCGCCCAGGCAGGTATCAAGGCAAATCTGGCCCTTTCCTCCTACCGGTTCATCGACCCCAACGAGGACTTCGACTTTGAAACCGACGAGCAGTGCCAGGAGCTGGTACGGGTAGTGGAAAAGTGGCACGACTTCGACGACGGCAGAATCAAAATTGACGCGGGCATCTACGCCGAGTACACCAGCAACTACCGGCTCTGGGAGGGTCTTCTGGGCTACGCCACGGAAGCAGGTCTCGGAATGCAGCTTCATCTGGCCGAAACCAAGGGCGAGGTGGAGTCCTGCCAGGAGCGCACGGGCATGGGTCCCGGAGAGCTATTAAACTGCCATAATCTGTTCTGCCTGCCCACCACCGCCGCGGGCTGTACATATCTGGAACCCGAAGAGCGTAAGCTTTTGGGAAAGCACAAGGTCACGGCGGTAGCTACCCCCGTAGCCGCCGCCAAGGCCGGTTGGGCAGCCACTCCCATTCTGGAATCCGTCAAGGCCGGGATGAACGTGGCACTTGGTACCGGCGGCGCTGTGGAGTGCGGCAATCTGGATTTGTTTGAGGTCATGCGCTACGCCGCCATGGATGCCCGCCGGGAAAGCGGGGACAGTGCCGCTCTGCCCGCGGCCGCCGCCCTGATGATGGCAACGGTCTCCGGTGCCCAGGCTCAGGGACGAGCCGCCCAGTGCGGTATGCTTCAGGAGGGCATGGACGCGGACATCATTCTGGTGGACTTTACCGCCCCCCATCTGATGCCCTGCCATAATGTACTGAACGGTCTTGTCTGGTCTGCCAAGGGCGGCGACGTGGCCATGACCATGGTTCGGGGCAAGATTCTCTACGAAAACGGCAAATTCCCCACCATCGACCTGCGTCAGGTGGTGGAGGAACTGACGAACTACGCCATCCCGAAACTCTTCGAGGAGAATAAGGACTAATCCAACGAAAGGAAGCTTTCTATGTCTGACGCTCAGAAAAAGCAGAATTTTCTCCACGGCACCGCTCTGCTCGCCTTGGCCACCGCCATCGTCAAGGTCATCGGCGCCCTGTATAAGATCCCTCTGAATGCCATCATCGGCTCCCAGGGCTTCGGCTACTTCAATACGGCCTACGACATCTACAATGTGCTGCTGATGATCTCCACCGCAGGCCTGCCGGTAGCCATGAGCCGGATGATCTCCCAGGCCAGCTCTTTGAAGCACTATAATCAGGTGCGGCGGATTTACCATACCGCCCGGGGCATTTTCCTGGGGCTGGGCATTGCCGGGAGCCTGCTTATGACGGTCTTCTGCCGACAGCTGGCAGCCTTCCAGAACCAGCCCGATGCCTGGGCGGCCATCGGCTGCCTGGGGCCCTGCGTGCTGCTCATCTGCCTGATGAGCACCTTCCGGGGCTTCTTCCAGGGGCAGAGCAACATGATTCCCACCTCCATCTCCCAGGTTGTGGAGGCGGTGGTAAAGCTCATTGTGGGCATGGCCGCGGCTCTGATTCTCCTGAAAACCACAAGAAGCGTGCCTCTGGCCGCCGGCGGCGCCATTCTGGGTGTCACTGCCAGCTGTCTGGTGTCTTCCGTGTATCTTTACGTCTGTTTCCGGAAAAGCTATGTTTACCTGCCCATCACAGACGACAGCCCCCGCTCCTATGCCGACACCGCCAAAGGACTGCTTCTCATCGCCGTGCCCATTACCGTAGGCTCTGCCATTTTGCAGTTCTTCACCATGATGGAAACGAAAATCTACATGGGTCAGCTGCTGAACCTGGGCTATTCCCAGGGAGCGGCGGACACCATGCGGGGCATTTACGGCATG
>OLHG01002091.1_pt1 | contig 11196 bp, 10 predicted proteins | sample 1605971 | NCBI WGS metagenome assembly OLHG01 (sample SAMN03283289) | human gut metagenome | biome: human-associated habitat; material: feces | host: Homo sapiens | place: Peru | collected 2012 | reverse complement strand
CCGGGCTGCGCCCGGTCCACCTTAAGCGTAGGGGAAGGCTTCCTCCGGCGGGGGAATATGCCCCAATGGAATGGGCATATTCCATTTCAATATTAGATTTTCCCCGGCCCCCTTTCTATAATGGAGACAGAAAAACAAATAGGAGTGACAGAGAATATGGGAAAATCCCTGACCAGAAAAATCATGGAAAGCCACTTTGTATCCGGCTCTATGGTGCCGGGGGAGGAGGTCTTTCTCCATGTGGATCAGACCCTGACCCACGACATCAACGCGGTGATGACCTACCTGGCCTTTGAGGCTGTGGGGCTGCCCCGGGTGCGGACGGAGTGCTCCGTCAGCTACCTGGACCACAATCTGCTGTATGTCAACAGCATGACCCCGGATGACCACATCTACCTCCAGTCCGCCGCCAAGAAGTTCGGGGTCTATGTGTCCCGGCCCGGCAACGGCATCTGCCATACGGTCCATGTGGCCCGGTTCGGCATCCCCGGAAAGATCAGCATGGGCGGCGACAGCCACACACCTCACGGCGGCGCCATCGGTATGCTGTGCATCGGTGTGGGCGGTATGGATGTGGCCACGGCCATGACCGGCGTTCCCATGCGCTTAAAAATGCCCAAGGTGGTCAAGGTGAACCTGGTGGGGGCCCTGAAGCCCGGCGTCAACGCCAAGGAGATCATTCTGGAAATGCTGCGGCGGGAGTCCGTCAAGGGCGGCCTGGGCAAGGTATACGAGTATGTGGGCCCAGGCGCTGCCGCCCTGGAGGTGCCCCAGCGGGCCACCATCGCCAACATGGGCGCGGAAATGGGAGCCACCACCTCCATCTTCCCGGCAGACGCCCAGGTAAAGAAGTTCCTCACCGCCCAGGGCCGTAGGGATGCCTACAAAGAGCTGCTGCCGGACGAGGATGCGGAATACGACGAGGAAATGGAGATCGACCTGAGCGCTCTGGTGCCCCTGATGGCCTGCCCCCATCTGCCGGACAACGTATTGCCCCTGGTGGATGTCCCCAAGAAGAAGGTCCAGCAGGTGTTCATTGGCTCCTGCACCAACACCAGCTACGCCGACGTTGCCAAGGCCGCCATGGTCTTTGAAGGCCGTCATGTCCACGAGGACGTCAACTGCACCTGCGGCATTGCCTCCCGGCAAACCTACAAGGAGCTGCTGCGGGACGGCTACATCGATATGCTGGTAGATGCCGGGGTGCGCCTGCTGGAGATCTCCTGCGGCCCCTGCTGTGCCATCGGCCAGACCCCGCCTACCAACGGCGTAGCCGTAAGAACCTCCAACCGGAACTTTAAGGGCCGGGCGGGAAACCCCACGGCGGAGATCTACCTGGTCAGCCCGGAAAGCGCAGCGGCTACGGCCATCCGGGGCACCTTCGCCACGGCTGAGGAAATTCTGGGGGAGGACATCGCCGTCCTGGGCCGGATCCGGGAGCCGGAGAAGTACATTGTGGATGACTCCATGCTCATCCCGCCATTGCCCCCGGAGGAGGCCGCCCAGGTAGAGATCACCCGGGGCCCCAACATCAAGTTCCTGCCGGTGCCGGAGGTGCCTCAGCAGTATCTGAAGGCCGGTGTCAGCCTGAAGGCCCGGGACAACGTGTCCACCGACGATATCACCCCCGCCAGCGCCGAGTTCAGCTCCATGCGGTCCAATATCCCGCTTATGAGTAAGTATTGCTACACCCGCTATGATCCGGAATTTGCCCAGCGGGCCCGGAAGATGGGCCAGAGCTTTATCATCGGCGGCGAAAACTACGGCCAGGGCTCCTCCCGGGAGCACGCCGCCATCAACCCCATGTACCTGGGGGTCCGCTGCGTCATCGCCAAGAGCATCGCCAGAATTCATAAGGGGAATCTGGTGAACCACGGCATCATCCCCATGCTCTTTGCGGACCCCGCCGCCTACGACAGCATCGACCAGGGCGATGAACTGGAGATTGAAAACCTGCTGGACCAGATCCCCACCCGGACTGTGACGGTCAAGAACGTGACCAAGCATTTTGAATTTCAGATCAATCTGGACCTGACGGACAATGAAATTGACGTGGTACTCTGCGGCGGACAGCTGCGGTATCTGAAAAAGCAGCTTGCGGAAATGGAGGAACAGTAAAATGACCCGTGAAGAAAGCATTGTAAAGGCCCAGGAGGCCTTCGCAGACCTGATCCGCCAGGACTACAAGCGGATCGACAATATGCGCAAGGCTCAGGCACCGGTGGATTTTTCCAAGCTGGAAAAAATCATTGTGGGCATTCTCCCCGGCGACGGCATTGGCCCCGTGATCATGCCCCTGGCTCTGCAGGTCCTCGAAGCCCTGATGGGTCAGGATATGGCCGCCGGAAAAATCGAGATCCGGCATATCGAAGGGATGACCATTGAAAACCGGGTCGCCAGAAACAGCAGCCTGCCGGAGGAGTGCCTGGAGGAGATCCGGCAGTGCCAGGTCCTTTTGAAGGGACCTATGGTTACTCCCAGAGCCGGGGACGGCCTGCCCAATCTGGTCTCCGCCAACTCCCTGCTGCGCCGGTCTCTGGATCTCTACGCCGCCGTGCGGCCCATCGACATTCCCGAAAGAAACATCCACTGGACCTTTTTCCGGGAGAACATCGAGGGAGAATACATCTGGGGCAACAAGGGCATCCAGGTGGACGAGGATCTGGCCGTGGACTTTAAGGTCCAGACGAGGCTCGGCAGCCGCCGGATCGCCCGGGCCGCCTTTGAATACGCCCGGAAAAACGGCAAGCACAACGTGACCATCGTCACCAAGGCCAATATCGTAAAATTGGCCGACGGCAACTTTATCAAGGCCGTCCGGGAGGTGGGCCAGGAATATCCGGAGATCGAAATTCAGGAGCGCCTGGTGGACGCCATGTGCGCCAAGATGCTGGACCCGGACTTTAACAAAGGCATCGAGGTGGTGGTCCTGCCCAACCTCTACGGCGATATCGTCACCGATGTGGCCGCCGAGCACCAGGGGGGCCTGGGCACCGCTTCCTCCTCCAACATCGGCGACCGGTACGCCCTGTTTGAGGCCATCCACGGCACTGCCCCCGGGCTGTGCGCCGCAGGAAAGGCGGGCTGCGCCAACCCCTGCAGCCTGATCCGGGCCATGGGACAGATGCTGGCCCATATGGGCTATGGGGCGGCCAACGAAAAGCTGGAAAAGGCCCTGGATATCTGCACCAGAGGCGAAAAGGCCATGGTAGTGGGCCCCAAGGAGGGCCAGCACAGCGCCGCGGAATTTACGGAATATCTGATTGCCACCATTGGGAAGTTGTAAGGAGGAAACGACAATGCGTTCGTTCAAAACCGTATTCATGCGGGGCGGCACCAGCAAGGGCTGCATGTTCCTGGAAAGTGACCTGCCCGAGCGGGAGCAGTGGGACGATATCTTCGTCCAGGTCATGGGTTCCCCAGACCCCAAGCAGATCGACGGTCTGGGAGGATGTGTGTCCAGCAACAATAAAATCGTGGTAGTCCGCAAAAGCAGCCTTCCCGGGGTGGATGTGGACTATCTGGTAGGCCAGTCCATTGTAGGCAAAACCCAGATCGACTACAAGAGCAACTGCGGCAATATGACCGCCGCCACCGCTCCCTTTGCCATAGAAGAGGGGCTGGTTGAGCACTTAACGGAGCCCGTCACCACCGTCCACATGTTCAACCTGAATACCAACAAGTATATTGACGTGACTGTTCCCGTCAAAAATGGGCGCTTCGACAACGATGGCACCTGCGCCATTGCCGGTGTGGACGGCACCGCCGGGGAATTAACGGTCAACTTCCTGAATCCCGCCGGTTCCAAGACCGGCAAGCTCTTCCCCACAGGCAAGGCCAAAGAAATTTTGACCCTGCCGGAGGGCGAGATTGAGGGGACTATTCTGGATGTGTCCAATCCCATTGTGCTGGTCAGGGCCAAGGACTTAGGCCTCACCGGCACGGAGCTTCCCGCCCAGGTGGACGCCAACAAGGCGGTATCGGAAAAATTAGAGGCCATCCGGGGGGCGGCTTGCGTGAAGCTGGGCTTTGCCAGGGATTCCCGGGACGCCACGGAAAACAGCCCCGCCGTGCCGAAGGTCGGCTTCGTGGCGGCCCCCACGGACTATACGGACATCGCCGGAAAGACGGTAAAGGCCGGAGAAATGGACCTGTGCGCCCGGATCATCAGCGTCTTCAAGTGCCACAAGGCCTGCCCGCTGACGGCTGCCTCCGCCATCAGCGTGGCCGCGGCGGTTTCCGGGACCGTTGTCCGGGAGGCAGTCGGAAATTTGGATGCGCAGAGCGTCCGCATCGGCCACCCCTCCGGGGTTATGACCATGTTCCCCTATCTGGACGACGGCACCAGGCCCCTGGAGGAAATCCAGGTCTCCGGCGTAGCCGTCCAGCGCACCGCCCGCCGGATCATGGACGGCAGGGTGTATATTCAAAGATAAGAAAAGCGCTTCCCCTGCAGCAGCGCAGCTGACCGAGGGGTTCTGGCTTGGCTCCCCTGCAAGGAGCCTAAGTGCGTATATTCTGACCGCTCCCGCCCATTACGCCTCTCATCCGTCTCGGCTGTCGCCGAGCCACCTTCCCCGAGGGGGAAGGTTTTTTAATTTCCGGTTGCCGCATACTCCGTCACGTTCGGGACGGTCTCGCCGTCGATTTGCGGCTTACCTCCGGGCCAGGAAGGCGCGGACCTTCTCCCCATCGGCATAGCCCTTTTCGTAGAGGCGGTGGGAGGCCTGCCGGTCTTTGGTCAGGGTGTCCACGCCGCAGGTGTCGTCCGGGGCGACGATGCAGAGCTTTCCCTGCGATGCATACTGTTTTGCCAGGGCAATCCCGTTGTTATACCGCTCTGCCCGGCCCCGGAGCTGCTCCGCGCTGACGGGATAGTTTTTCTGAATGAGCTTCGCCAGGCGATTGTCCGTCTTAGAGGTCCGCAGAACCTCCAGGGGCTTGGTCAGCAGCAGCACCACCCTGTCGCAGCCAAGGTCAAAGGCCTTCTGAATGGGCACGGTGTCGCTGAGGGCGCCGTCGTAGCAGTCGATGCCCCGGATGCGGTAGGGCTTGCACACAAAGGGAATGGCCGAGGAGGCCTTCAGCACCCCATAGTCATCCTGGTGCACATCCTGCTTCGTCAGGTACACCGCCTCTCCCGTCTGCGCATTGGTGGCCACGGCCATAAATTCCATGGGATTTTTTACAAATGCAGGGTAGTCCAGGGGATTCTCTCCGCCGGAATTGCTGAGGGTGCCATAGACATAGTCCAGGTTCAGATAGGCACGGTCCCGGACCAGCTCGTGGAGGCCCATATATTCCTTCCTGTGGGGATAGTCCGTATAGAAGGGGTAGTTCCGCCCCCGCTGTCCGGCGACGAAGGAGGAGATATTGGCGCTTCCGGCAGACACGCCAATGCCCAGATCAAAGGTGATTCCCTGATCCAGGCAGTAGTCCAGCACACCGGCGGCATAGATGCCCCGCATTCCGCCGCCCACGTCTACAACGGCTGTTTTCATGGTTTTTTCGCCTCCAAGGTATTGTCTCTGGCGATGCCCACGCCCAGAGCGCCCCAGCCAACATGGCAGCAGACGCTCAGGGGCAGCGGGTCTAAGCCCACGGTGCAGTTTGGAAACGCCTGCTGTAAGGTATCCCGCCAGCGCTGCCCCGCCTCCAGGTCCCCGGCATAGGCGGCCCGGACGGTCAGGGGGCCTTCCAGGCGCTGGGCATCCTCCTGCAAGCCCTCAATCATGGCCTGCATGGCGCAGCGCATTCCCCGGACCTTCCGGTAAGCGTCCAGCTTGCCGCCCTGGATGCGCAGCACGGGCTTGATGCTCAGCATGGCCCCCAGAGCCGCCCCCGCCGCCGTCACCCGGCCGCTTTTTTTCAGCAGCTCCAGGGTATTCACCGCAACAAAAATATCCGAATTCCCGCCGTCTGCCTCCAGGAAGGCCTGAATTTCCGCCGCCGTGCGGCCCTGCCGGGCCAGAGAAAGCGCATCCAGCGCCGCCTGGCGCTCTGTCACGGAGATCCTCCGATTGTCCGCCACCCGCACCCGGCCGCCGTAATCCTGGGCAAGGCCCAGGGCGGTCTGGCACTCTCCCGAAAGCCCGGCGGACATGGGGATATAGATGAGCTCCTCGTGGTCCTCCAGGATGGCGTCCCAGCACTGCTGGATGACCCCGGGGGCGGGCTGGGAGGTGGAGACCTCCGCGCCCCCTTTCAGGGCCTCGAAAAATTCCGCCTGGGAAATGGAATCGTATTCAAAAAAGCACTCCCCGTCCAGAATCACCGGCATGGGAATCACACGGATGCCCAGCTCCGCCGCCTCCTCCGGGCGCAGGCCGCAGTTGGTATCCGTGACGATGGCTGTTTTATTCGGCATAAATTTCTCCTTCATAGCAGAAAAAACGGACCGCCCAGGGGTACGGGACGGTCCGTCGGAACGATCCATGGGGCTTTGGCCGAAGATCAGGCCTTGGGCTTCCAGTCCTTGTAGTTTTCGTAGTTGTGGACAGGGTGCTTCTCCTCTGCCCAGAGCTTGTCCGCGCAGGGCTTCCAGTGGGCGGCATACTCGGCGCACTTGCCGCACAGGTGCTCGGCGGATTCCGGGGATTGCAGGTCCGTGGACTTGGCACCGGTCTGGGCAACCATCTGCTGCAAAATCTCGGGGTTCTCCAGCATGGGGCAGGGGCGCAGGTGGTTCTCGTTGAAGGGCTGGTTGTCACGGTAGGCCATGAACAGGGGGCTCTTCAAAATCTCCAGCAGGGTGCTGGTGCGGATATTGGCATTGGAGTAGTGGATGAATACGCAGGGCTCCGCGTCGCCGTTGGCGTTGATGTGGAAATAATTCCGGCCGCCGGCAATGCAGCCGCCCACGAACTCACCGTCATTCTGGAAGTCCATGGTGAACAGGCCCTCGCCGTCCTTCAAGCGGCGAATATGGCGGATGCGGTCCTTGATGTACATTCTCTGCTCGGGGCTGGGCATCAGGTCTACGGAAGCCTCATTGCCTACAGGCATATAGTGGAAGTACATGGCATAGCGGCAGCCCTTCTCCACCATGAGCTTCACAAACTCCGGGCTGGTGACGGACATGCAGTTGCTGGAGGTGTAGCAGATGGAGGTGCCGAAGATCAGGCCGTTCTGCTTCAACAGGGACATGGCGTACATGACCTTGCCGTAAACGCCCTGGCCCCGGCGCAGGTCGTTGACCTCGGGCTCGCCCTCCAGGGAGATGGCCAGCATCAGATTGCCCACCCTCTTCATCTCATCGCAGAAGGCCTGGTCTACCAAGGTGCCATTGGTGAAGGCCAGGAACTGGCAATCGCTGAACTCGCCGCACAGGCGGATGATGTCCTTTTTCCGCACCAGAGGCTCGCCGCCGGTGAACATATAGAAGTACACGCCCAGCTCCCGGCCCTGGCGGACAACGCTGGCCAGCTCGTCATAGCTGAGGTTCAGCTTGTTGCCGTATTCCGCGGCCCAGCAGCCGGTGCAGTGCAGGTTACAGGCGGAGGTGGGGTCCATGAGGATCAGCCAGGGGATATTGCATTGGTGGACCTCCCGCATTTTGCGGATGGTCATGGTGCCGTTCAGCATGGCCTCAAAGCCGAAGTTTAAGAGGGTGGTTTTCAGGACGTTGGGGTCGATCTCGTCCAGCGCCCGGTTCAGGTACTGGCTCAGGGCGCTGCCGTCGTCCTGGAGCAAATCTCGGTAGGATGAAAAGTCAATGCTCAGATTGGTGCCGGAGGTGTACTTCTCCGCCAGGTCGATGAGCTTTAAGAGCTCTGCCTCCCGGTCTCCCCGGGTCACCTTTTTCAGAGCCTGATCAATGCCGATTCCGGCAGCGGTTCTGGCTGCCTTGTGTGTTAAGCTTCCCATACTTTTTTCCTCCTGATTGTATTTACGGTACTTTGTGTTACATAGAGATTGAGTACGCCGTCAACGGCCAGGTTCGCGCCGATGAGCCGACTGACAATGGCAATGTCCCGGAATTCCGTCAGAATCACCAGTGCCCCCAGGGCCGCCGCCACCAGGGCCACGCCCAGAATCAGCCACCACCGCTCCACGCCGATGCGCCGGGCATCGATGGCCGTCTGGATTTTGGACAGGCCATCGATCAGGAAAAACACCCCCAGGACCATGACGATGTGTCCCGCCGCCTGGGTATCCCAGATCATATAGCAGCCCAGCACTGCCGAGGCAATGCCCAGAAACAGGTCAAACTGGAAGGCCAGCTGCAAGGCGTCCTTGGAAAAATAGCCCAGGATTCTGATGGCCCCGAAGCCGATCATCAGAATTCCTCCGAAGAGCATGAAGGGCTCTGCCGGGAACCAGCCCTTCAGCAGCACCGCCAGGCCGAAGGCAATCAGCGCGCAGGCGAAGATGCTGTAGGCGTATTTCACGGCTTTCAGTTTCTTCAACAGCCTGCCCCCTTTCTTTGGATGACCGGATTATATTCCCTTTTTCGATATTTTTCTACGGACAAAAAAACAGAACCGTCCGAATTCGAACGGTTCTGGAATTTTGTCTGAATTTTGGGGCTACTGCTCCGTTGGGTGCTTTTCAAAAAAGGCGATATAGTCCCGAATGATGCCGTCTACCGAGGCATGGAAGGTGCTCTCCAGCAGCTCTGGCAGGTTTGGGTCTGCAGGCACATCCTGCTGAATCCAGCGCATGGTAACCCCCAGAACGGAATAGGCGTAGAGGTGCATCACATAGTCAATGCCCGCCTCGCTCAGCTGATAGGGCTTCGCCGCTTCCCGGACAAACCGCTCCACAAACAGCTGGGAAGCCTTTTTCAGGTAGTTGGAAATCAGCTCCCGATTTTCCGAAAGATAGATATGGTGAATGGCCCGGCGATTTTCCAGGAGGGACGCACAGGCCCTGTTGTATTCCCTGGCAAAGGAGTCGCTTTTCTCGGTGCTGTCTGAAAATTTTTGCAGCTCATAGGCAAAATAAGCATCCAGCAGATCGGGCACATTTTCATAGTAATAGTAAAACGTATTGCGGTTGATATCCGCTTCCTCGATAATATCCTTCACCGTGATCTTATCCAGGGGCTTGCGCGTCAGCAGGTCCATAAAGGCCTGCATAATCACCGCCTGCGTCCGTCTTGCCATACAGGAAACTCCTTGCCTCAGAATCCGTCCCTTCCCCAGCGCCGGAAAGGGGCGGGACTTTTTCTCATTATATCCTTTTTTCGCCCCGATTGCAAGGTGGAAAACAGAGGGCAAAAAAAGCGGGTCGCCGAAGCGACCCGCTCACGCTCTGAGAATTAGGTGGGGTGGCTTTTCCCACATCTCCAAACAAAGGGCGACGGCTGCCCGTTCCGTCCTCTAACTCTCTTTGGTGATTATATTATAGCCCAAAGGGTGAAATTTGTCAAACTTTTTTCAGCGTTCCCTTTTGGATGAAGTTTTTCACCCGATTATGATTCAGGACATACAGAGATCTGGCATACAGCGCCCCGCCGCCGGACAGACGGACAGCCACCTTCACAAATTCCCCATTGATTAGAAATTCCTTCACATACTCAATAGAACCGTCTGTAGGATTTTCGCCCACATAATCGGGGAACGAAAGAATTTCCTCTATGTATTGCCCGTACCGTTCATAATCTGCCGGGTGGCGGGCTTGCATATGGGCAATATTGCTGGGGCCTAAATAGATAGACTGCCCAGGCTGCAGAGAGATTCCAAGCAGGAAAACCACCCGCTCAGACAGAACGCCTACCTCTTTCGCCAATCTCTTTCCTTCTCCCCGCTTTATTTCTTCGTGAAGACTCGCCTGAAATGAAGCGTCCCTTCTTGTTTTTATTATATCACAGGGTAAAATCACTTAACAAGTAGCGCATGATATATTTTTCGGCTTCACATCCAGCTCTTCACCGTCCATTTTCCGCCGTAGTCCTCAAACCGGTTCACGGGGGCGTACCAGGCCAGCTCCGCCGTGCCGGTGCGGCCGTGGCGGTTCTTGGCTACGTCCACGAAGAACTGCTGGGGCGCTGATGCCTCCCGGGGCGTCTCCGTCTTGCCGTATTCCGGGCGGTGGAGCAGCAGCACCCCGTCGCTGTCCTGCTCGATGGCGCCGGAGGAGCGCAGCTGGGAGAGCCTGGGGCGGGTGTCCTGCCCGGGGGCGCTGACGCTCTCCCGGTTCAGCTGGCACAGGGCCAGGACCACGCAGCCCAGGCGTTTGGCCAGGCGCTTCAGGTCCCCGGAGATCCGGGTCACCCGGTCGTATTCGCTGAGCCGCTTGTCCCCGGCGGAGAGCAGGCCCAGGTAGTCCACGATCACCACCTCGGCCCCCACGTTCCGGGCCTGGAGCTCCAGCTCCGGCACGGTGAGCGTGGACACGGCGGAGATTTGCAGCTTGCGCGCATAGAGCTTGCCGCAGGCATTGGCAATGGCGGCATCCTCTTCCTCGGTTGTCCGCTGGAACAGCAGCATCCCGAAGGAGCATGGCATATCCGAAACGGCGGCAACCCGGCGGGCATTTAATTCCGCTTCCGTCATCTCCAGGCTGACATACAGCACCCTGCGGTTCCTTGCCATCATGTCCGCCAGGGCAATGCCCAGGGCCGATTTGCCCACACCCGGGCGGGCGGCCATGACATAGAAGCCCCCCTGGGCAAAGCCGCCCAGAATGCGATCCAGGGATGGGAAGCCTGTCCGGATCGCCTGCCGCTTGCCCTGCTGCACCTCTGCCCGGAAGGTCATGAAGTCCAGCAGGCTGTCTCTTGCGCTCTTCACGCTGCACCGCCCCGGGGTGCTTGCCAGATCATCCAGGGTGCTTCTGGCCTCCGTCAAAAGCTGATCGGCCGTGCTGCCTGCGCAAAGGGCTTCCGTTTGCAGCTTTTCCCCCAGCGCCTGCAGCTGCCGCCGCTGGTGGCCATCCAGAACGGCCTTGGCGTACTCTGCGGCCCGGGTGCAGGTGGGGGCTAAGTCCATGCATTGCATCAGGAAGTCGTTGCTCAGCCCTGCCGCACGGCCCACAATGACCGGGTCAATGCCCTTGTCCTCGTCCTCCAGCCGGCAGGCGGCTGCGTAGGCCTTCCGGCAGGGTTCGCTGGCAAAGGCCTCCGCCGTGGGCAAAATCTCCCGGGCAGCAGGAAGGCACCGGGCGTCGATCAGGACGCATCCCACAAGGCTGTATTCCGCAGTGGCAAGATCAAGCATGGCCCGCCTCCCGCTGCTTCCGCATGGCAGTTAT
>OLHG01002090.1_pt1 | contig 11198 bp, 8 predicted proteins | sample 1605971 | NCBI WGS metagenome assembly OLHG01 (sample SAMN03283289) | human gut metagenome | biome: human-associated habitat; material: feces | host: Homo sapiens | place: Peru | collected 2012 | reverse complement strand
GGGGAATATTAGCAATATTAGATGACCCAAAAGGTGAAATAGAAAACCTAAAAAGGTTAGAAAAAGAAGGAATGTATGACAAATATGGATTTTATGAATCAATTGACTATACACCAGAAAGAGTGGAAAAAGGAAAAACAAGCAGTATAGTAAAAACTTATATGGCACACCATCAAGGGCTTATATTACTATCAATAAATAATTTATTTAATAAAAAAATATTACAAAAAAGATTTATAGAAAATCCAGAAATAAAAGCAGTATCAATTTTATTACAAGAAACTATGCCAGAAAAAGCATTAATAACAAAGGAAAATAAGGAAAAAGTTAAAAAATTAAAATACAAGGATTACAAAAATTATGTAGTAACAACACATAACAAAATAGATGAAAGATTAATTACTAAAGATAGTTTATTATCTATGAGTGATACTGAAACTGGCTTCAAAGATGATGATAAATATACGAGATTTTATGGTTCTTTAGTTTATTTAAAACAACCAGATCCTGAATTTTTATCTGTATATCCTCCACTTTCTGGTAGAGCTTTTATGTCACCTGGATTTACTGGAACTCAACTTGTTGTTGATCCTATTAATAAAATTTCTTTATTTGTTGGCTCCCCTAGACTTCATAATAGAATATATCAAGTTCATAAGTCACAAGTTCATAATATTAAAGTTGATGAACACAATAAAAAGACTTTTGTAATGCCTGATGGAACTGAAAAAATTGTGTGTTGTGATTACACAAAAGCTAAAGAAGTACTTGTTACCTTAGCACTTGACTTAGCTATACAATATCAATTACTTGAAAATTTATATCCAAATCAAAAAGAAATGCATTTAGTTCGAGAACTAAATTAACATTTCTTTTTTTATTCTTTATTTTCATACGATAATAACTTCTCAATATCTTCCTTGGTAAGTTCTGATATAACATTTTTATCTCTTATCTCTCCATCTATTAATTTATCACTTAATATTCGCTTTTTATTTTGAAGTTCTAAAATTTTTTCTTCAATAGTTCCCTTGGTTATTAAATGAATTACTTCAACGGTGTTGGTTTGACCTATTCGGTGGGCTCTATCTGTTGCTTGGTTTTCTGCTTGAGGATTCCACCATAAATCTAAGTGAATGACAACATCTGCTGATGCTAGATTTAATCCTGTTCCTCCAGATTTTAACATTATTAAAAATACTTTTATATCATCATTTTCATTGAAATTATCTACCATTTCTATTCTAGTTTTGGCTGGTACTGATCCATCAATCATATAAGTTCTAATTTTGGCATTATTTAATTTCTCTTTAACTATGTTTAAAGCAGTTTTAAATGATGAAAATATTAATACTTTATGATTATTTTTAGTATACTCACTTACAATATTTTCCAACTGTTCAATTTTATTTGAGCCATCAGTGTAGTTATCATATATGATACTTGGGTCTATACAAATTTGTCTTAATTTAGTAAGTAATTGAAGAATTAAAAATCTAGCTTTATTCATTCCATCTTCTTTAATAATCTTATCCATTTCTTCTTTTACTCTGTTTAGTTCTGCAACATATAGTTTCTTTTGTTCATCTTTTAAATCAATGTATATGTCATTTATTAATTTTTCAGGAAGTTCTTTAACAACATCACTTTTCTTTCTTCTTAGAATAAATGGATTAATTTGTTTGCTTAAACCTTTAATTAAAATTTCACTATCTTCATCAAAATCTTTAATTTTATATTTACTTTGAAATTTAGTTAAATTTGCTAAATAACCTGGCATAATAAAATCAAATATACTCCATAATTCAAGTATTGAGTTTTCAAGCGGGGTACCTGTTAAAGCAAATTTTGTTTCCGCTTTTATACTTTTTACTACTTTTGTAATACCAGCATGGTTATTTTTAATATTTTGTGCTTCATCAATTATCATGGTATTAAAACTTAAATTCTCATAAATTTCTTCATCTTCACGTAATAAGCCGTATGTAGTGATTATTACATTTAATTTGTTTAAATCTTTTAAAATATGTTTTCTTTTCTCTTTTGAACCTATGCAAATTGCTTTTTTTATTTGGCTTGCAAAACTATCAAACTCATGTTCCCAGTTGTATGCAAGTGATGTTGGAACCACTATTAAAAATTTAGATGTTGGATTATCTTTTAACATTTGTTTTATGTAATAGATGACCTGAATTGTTTTACCTAGTCCCATTTCATCTGCAAGAATACCACCGAAACCTGTTTTAGCTAAATTGTATAGCCATTTTACTCCGGTTAATTGATAATCACGTAAGATACTTGTATCTTCTAAACTCAAATTACTATCTTTATATTCATAAAAATTCTTTATAAAGTTGTCAAATAAATTGTCTGTGGAAATAATTGAATATTTTGTTTTCTTTAAACTATCTAGATAAATAGCACGATATTTTAATATATTTCCTTTGCCATTTATTATTTCTTCGTCAGTTAGTTCTAATTCTTCAGTTAAATTGTTTAATTCTTGCAATGATTCATCTTCAAGATTTATAATATTACCATTTTTAAGACGATAATATTCTTTCTTATCTTTAATACTATCAAATATACTTACTAGTTCACTACTATTTATATCACCTAAATTAAAGTTATAACTTAATATATTATCTTGACCTATGCCAAACATTGATGATACAGATGTTTTCTTTTTAATTTTAATATTTTTAAATTTTTCAGTTGTAAATATTTCGTATTTGGTAGCAAGTTGTTCAAGACCATTTTCTAAAAATTCTACTTCTAACTCTATATCACGTAGAACTAATTTATCTTTTTCGAGTATAAAACCATATTTGCCAATATCATTTAAAACATTAGTTTCAAAATTTATATCTCGTAGTATTTCATTTGATTTATTAAAGTAATCTATTTCTTTATCGTCATAATTAAATACTATATTAGAAATTATATATTCATTTCTAATATCAAAATAAAGTTTAGCTTTAATAACACTTGGTAAAACTATGTCATCAACGGATGAATCTATTTTTAATTTTTTTCTAACTACTTTAAGAAGACCTTTGTTAAATAGGTCTAATTTATCTTTAGATATTATTAGTTTATCTAATTCATTTTGTTTTAAATCTTCGATTAATTCTTGCTCTTTAGCATTTAAATGATATAACTTTCCTTTGTAAAATATGTATTCATAATCTTTTTCTATTAAGTTTTCTATGTTTTCTAAATCAAAATCTAATTCATAAATATTATCTTTCTTTACTAAATTTGTATCAATTGGAAAATATTCATTGATACCATCAGTTTCATAATTGTTAATAACAAATTTTATTTTTTTTAATTTACTCAAAAATTTCTTTAAAGATGTTGTATTGATATAATTATATCCTCCATCATCAAAAGTATTATAATAGGCTTTTAAAATTGTTTCTGCATCACTACTTAAATAATATTTTTGAGGATTATATGTAAAACTTTTGCCAAAATAAACTTCACCTTCTCCGGATTCATATACACTTTTAAAAGCACTAGCATGATTTCCTAGAGTATATAACTTTTCATCTCCGATAAGTATTTTTACTGTGCAGTCAATTGAATTGTAATAATAGTAATAATTGCTTTTTCTTTCTGTAACATTAATTATCAAATTGACTGTTAACTCTTTTTTAATAATATTTTCTTCACTTGTAATGAATTTTTCTAATATACTACTTGATATCTTTGGAATGTTAATAAACATCGTACCAAACATTTCTTCATAATTATTTAATATTACTGCAGCAATGTGTTTGCAACTTCTGGTGCTTCGGTAGTCTCTGCAATCACATGAAGTTCTAATAATTCTTTTATTGTTTTCAATTATAATAGATACATCATAGTATGTTGGCTTTTTTTCATCATCCACTTCATACCAATAATAATTTATTTTTTCAGTTAATCCTATAGTTTCTTTTTGATTTAGTGGGGATATTTTACTCGCATCATACTTCTTGCCTTCCACAATATCTGATGTATGGACAAATGCTGTAATATTTGTTTTATTAATTAGTTCTTCAATATTATCTATTTGCATAAGTTACCTCCATCTTTTTATATTAACATAGTTTTATTTTATATACAATTGTTTTATATTATTTTGTGAAGAAAAAATTTTTTCAAACAAAAACTTTAAAACATTATATAAGGTTTTAAAGTTTCATTATTTGTTTCATATATTGCTATATTTTCACCTTGATATGTAAATATTACTTTATCTTGAATATTATAAATATTTCTAATTCTTCCACCATTTTTTATAGTTTTAATTAATTCACCATTTATTTCTATACTTGGATATTTTAAAAATTCATGAATGTTTTGAAATTTAAAATTACCATTTTTTATATCATCTAATGTAAATGAGTCTTTTATATCAAAATTGCCTTGCTTAGTCCTTATCAGATTATTCATTGTACCTACGGTACCTAATTTTTCACATATATCCTCGATTAGACTTCTAATATATGTTCCTTTGGAAACATGTGCTTTAAATTTAATTATATCTTTATCAAACCTTATTAATTCAAGAGAATATATACTTACTTCACGTTTTGGTAATTCAATTTCAATGTTATTTCTTGCATATTCATATAATTTTTTACCATTTATTTTTACTGCTGAATATTTTGGTACTATTTGTTCATATTTTTTTGGAAACTCTTCAAATACTTTTATTATACTACCTTCAGTTGTGTTAAAACTTTTATTTTCGATAATGTTACCTGTTATATCGCCAGTGTCAGTTTTAATTCCTAACTTTATTTCTGCAATATATTCTTTGTCTAAAGACGTCAGTAAATCAACTAGTTTTGTATATTTACCAAAAAGGCATACAAGCACACCGGTTGCAATTGGATCCAAAGTGCCTGTATGACCTATTTTTTTAGTATTAAATATTTTTGTTAGTTCATTAACCACATCTCTGCTAGTTAAATTCTTTTCTTTGTTTACGATTAAGAGTTTGTTCATTAATTTCTCTCTTTTCTATGTGTTTAATAAAAAGTTCAGTTCTATATGTATCTTTGTCACCTGCCATATGTCTATAACCACATGTAGTTGCAAATCTTGTAGCTATTCTTTCATTTGTTGGTATTTCAAAGACAATTTCTTGTTCATTTAAGCTAGCAATTTCTTCTACTTTTTGAACTATTTCATTTAATAATTGAAGTTTTTCCGCAACATCTGGGTAGTTTGTATAAACAATATCACATATATGAATATACTCTTTTGTTATATAAATACGAGCTACGGATTGTATTCTATCTTCTGCATTGAAGACTATTAAGAAAGTAAAATCATTATGTTCGTTTTCTAATGTTTTTCTGGAATCCATGAATGATTTATTGTGCAACTCTTTATCCGTTAGTTTTTCTTTGTCCATTGTGAATTTGAGATTTCTATTTAAAATATCTCTTTCACCATTTTGGTTTTGAAAGAATTTGTAATATTCTTCTAGAACTGTACGTTCAAATTTGGCTGGTATTTTTTTTACTAAAGTTATCATTTTTTATTCCCCCTCGTCGATTGACTTTATTATTTTTTCTATTTTTTCGCCATATGCAATTGATTTGTCATACACAAATTTTAATTCAGGTGTATGTCTGATTTCTAATTTTTCACTGAGCTTTCCTCGTATAAATGAGGCTGCTTCATTAACTTCTTTTTCTAAAGTAGTTATGTCTAAATTATCAAATGAAGTAAAATATACTTTACAATAACTTAAATCATTTGTTAAATCACATCCTGTGATAGTTATATGTTTTAAAATTTCATCACTTACTTCATTTATTAAAATATCACCAAGATATCTTTGAATATCACTAGCTATTCGAGCTATTTTGTACTTAGGCATGTTTTACCTCGATCATTTCATAAGCCTCGATAGTATCTCCTTCTTTAAAATCATTGAATTTTTCTAAAGTAATACCACATTCAAAACCTTTTTTTACTTCTTTTACTGTGTCTTTTTCTCTTTGAAGTGATGCTATTTTTTCGTCACTTGCAATAACTACACCATCACGTATAACTCTAGCAAGTGCGCCATTTTTAACTATGCCACTTGTAATGTATGAACCAGCAATGTTACCAATTTTAGAGAACTTAAATATTTTTCTAATTTCGGCTTCACCAAGTATTTTTTCTTCAAATTCTGGATCTAACATACCATTTATAGCAGCTTCGATATCTTCGACAAGTTTGTAGATGATTGTATACAATCTTATATCTATATTGTTGTCTTTGGCTATATCTTTGGCATTAGAAGATGCTACAACGTTAAATCCAATAATAATGGCATTTGATGCGCTAGCTAAAACTACATCTGATTCAGTGATGGCACCAATACCACTTCTTATTACTTTAACAGAAACATCTTGTTCTTTGATTTTTTCTAAGGCATTTTTTACTGCTTCTTCGGAACCACGAACATCGGCTTTTAAGACAACATTAATTTCTTTATTTCCAGCATCAACAGATGCAAATAAATCATCAAGTGATACTTTTTTATCTTTACCAGCATTCATTTTAGCAGCATCTTTTCTTTTTTCTGCTACAGATTTTGCTTCTGCTTCTGTTTCAAAAGCCATAAATTTATCACCAGCTGATGGATTTTCAGTTAAACCTGTGATTTCAACTGGTGTTGATGGTCCAGCTTCTACAACTGCTTCACCACGGTCATTTTTCATTGTTCTTACTTTAGCATAGCTTGTTCCAACAACAATTGGATCACCAATTCTAAGGGTTCCGTTTTGAATTAAGAATGATGCAATGCCACCAACATTTTTATCAAGTCTTGACTCGATAACTGCTCCTACTGCATAACGATTTGGATTAGCCTTTAACTCACATACTTCAGCAATTGTAAGAATTGTTTCAAGAAGTAAATCAATTCCTTCACCTGTATGAGCAGATATATTTATAAATGGAACATCACCACCCCAGCTTTCAGGTGTTATGCCTATTTCTGCCATTTCTGTTAAAACTCTATCAATGTTTGCATCTGGTTTATCAATTTTGTTAACTGCAACAATAATTGGAACTTTTGCACTTAATGCATGTTCTACTGCTTCTTTTGTTTGTGGTTTTACACCGTCATCAGCTGCAACTATTATAATTACGATATCTGTAACTGATGCACCTCTGGCACGCATTTCTGTAAAAGCTGCATGACCTGGTGTATCAATAAATGTTATAAGTTCATCTTTGTATTTAGTTTGATAAGCTCCGATATGTTGTGTAATTCCTCCAAATTCTTTATCAACTACATGAGTATTTCTTATGTAGTCAAGAAGTGTTGTTTTACCATGGTCAACGTGCCCCATTATAGTTACAATTGGTGGTCTTTTTACTAAATCTTCTTCTTTATCTATTATTTCATATTCTTCAAAGTTAGTAACATCTTGTGTTTCTTCTCTTTTTAAAGTTTTATTATAGTCAAGTGCTATGATTTCGGCATTTTCAAAATCTATTGACTCATTTAGACTTAACATTAAACCATTTTCCATTAATTTTTTAATGATTTCTGCTCCACCAACATTTAAAACATTTGCAAATTCACTAACACTCATGCCATTTTTATAAAGAACAATATTTTCATCCGCTTCATTTTTCATAAGTTTATTTTTATGTTTATACATTTCTTTTTTTAACATATTAAACTCTTGTTTATTAGTATCTTTTTTCTTTAGTTTTTCTTTACTTATACTTTCTTTCATGGATTTATCTACTTTTGAAGACGTCATTATTTCATCTACTTTATCTTCGATATCTTCCTCTTCTTCATAAGTAATTTCTTCATCCGTACTAATTAAATTAATGGTGTTATCTAGCATAATGATGTCATCATCTGTTAATAAGTCATCTTTTGTATTAACATTAATAGCTAGTTCATGACATTTCTTTAGAATTTCTGCTACAGATAAATTTACATCATTTGCATATTCTGATACTTTCATTTAATCACAACCTTTCGTTATTTTTGTACTATTTCTTCTAATTTTTCGTAAATAGAATTGGGCAATTCTACTTCAAGTACCCTATTTAATACTTTATTATTTTTAGCTTTTTTTATAACCTCAATATCTTTTTTTAAATAAGCTCCACGGCCATTTGCTTTTCCTATTTCATCAATTACTATTTCTCCTTCAGGAGTTCTAACTACTCTGATTAATTCTTTTTTTGGTAGCTTTTCTTTAGTAATGATACAAGAACGCATTGGTATTTTTTTCATTATTTGTTTCCTGCTTGTTGTATTTCTTCCATGGTCTTAATTTCTAAATGATATTTGGTTAGTTTACTAGCTAATTTAATATTACTTCCCTTTTTACCTATTGCTGCTGATAGATTATCACTACCTACAATAACTAGAGCGTTTCTTACTTCAGCATCTGGTATTGATACTATAACATCTTTTGCTGGTGTCATAGCATTTTTAATAAATTCAGCTGGATCTTCACTATATAAAACTAAATCTACTTTTTCTCCTTTTAGTTCTTTTAAAATGCCAGCTATTCTTGAACCACGTTCACCTATACATGAACCTATAGCATCTATTCTATCATTAATTGAATATAAAGCAATTTTTGTTCTAATACCAGGTTCTCTAGCTACTCCAGCAATTACGATTGTGCCATTTGCAACTTCAGGTATTTCATGTTCAAATAATCTTTTAACAAATCCATAATTTTTTCTAGATAATTTAATGATAGGTCCTTTTGGTCCACTTTCAACTTTACTTACATAAACTTTAATACTTGATCCCATTACTATTTGTTCTCCAGGAATAGTTTCTTTTTTAGGTAGTATTCCTCTAGTTCTACCTAGATCAATATAATAATTATTTTGGTCTTCCATTGCAACCATACCAACCATTAATTCATCTTGTTTATCAGCAAATTCTTCAATAACACTATTTTTTTCTGCTTCTCTTATTTTTTGCATAACTACTTGTTTAGCAGTACCAGCTGCAACTCTTCCAAAATCTTTAGGTGTTACTTCTTCTTCAATAGTTTCTCCCACTTTTATAGTTGGTACCTTTTTAATAGCATCTTCAAGTAATATTTGAGCATCCCTATTTACTTCAGGTTCTACTTTAGTAATATTACCTTCTTCATCTTCTACCGTACTACCTTCATCAATTTCAGGTACAACTACATAATAAGAATAAACTTTAATATCTCCAGTTTCACGATTAATATCCACTCTAACATTAGTTTTTGAATTAAAGTTCTTCTTATATGCTGTTTGAAGTGCCAATGTCAATGCCTCAAATATTATATCAGCACTTATATTTTTTTCTTCTACAATAGTATTTAACGCTTTAATTAATTCTTTACCATTCATTTTACTCTCCTCTTTCCTTACTTACTACATCTAGTATATAACTATCATCAGTTATATTGGCCTCATCCACTACTTCATTTACAATTTTTGTTGCATCAACAATAGTTTCTAAATCTATTCCTCCGATTTTATCTAAAGTAACTGTTAAAAAATGATATTTTCCTTTTTCTTCAAACGTTACATCATCAACTATTATTTCCTCACTATCTAATCTTTTTTGTAAATCAATTTTAAGTTTATCTAAAACTAGTTTCATAAACACCTCCATAACTAATAATAAAAGTGGGATTTTCTGCCCACTTAAAACTGATAAATAAATTATACCATAATTTTTACGAAAATCAAAGGAAAAATTAAAAATTTCCATGGAAAAATCACAAAAAAAGAGTCGCAAATTAACGAGCTCTTCTATATCTTTCTTTTGGATCTAAATATTTTTTTCTAAGTCTTATTTCTGTTGGAGTTATTTCAATATATTCATCATCTTCAATAAATTCTAATGCTTCTTCTAAAGTAAATTTCTTTGCTTTATTTAAAACTATTGCTTCATCTGCATGAGCACTTCTTGTATTTGTTAATTCCTTATTCTTACAAGGATTAACATCTAAATCTCCTTCTTTATTAGCGATACCCACAATCATACCAACATATACATCGGTAGATGGATCTACTATCATTGTACCTCTACTACTTAAATTAAATAATGAATATCCAAAAGTTGTACCATTAACCATTGAAACTAAAACACCATTTTTACGTCCATTAATAACTCCAGCATAAGGCCCATAAGAATCAAATGAACGAACCATAATACCTTCACCCTTAGTTTCAGTAATAAATGAACCACGATAACCAATTAATCCTCTTGTTGGAACTAAATATTCGCATCTTGTATAACCAACTTCACCTGGTGTAACACTTTGCATAATACCTTTTCTTTCATTTAAAGAATTAATTACAGTTCCAGAATATTCATTTGGTACATTAACAATAACTTTTTCATAAGGCTCACATTTTTCACCATCTACTTCTTTAAAAATAACTTCAGGCTTAGAAACAGATAATTCATATCCTTCTCTTCTCATATTTTCAAGCAAAATTGATAAATGAAGTTCACCACGACCACTTACCTTAAAACCATCGGCACCTTCTAATTGTTCAACTTTTAATCCTACATTAGTTTCAAGTTCTTTTTCTAATCTTTCTTTTAAATGTCTACTTGTTAAGAATTTACCACTTTGACCAGCAAACGGAGAATTATTAACCAAGAAATTCATTGATAATGTTGGTTCTTCAATCACAATTTTAGGAAGTGGATTAATTTTATCTTTTTCACAAATTGTATCTCCAATAGAAACATCACTACATCCTGCTACAGTTACGATGTCCCCAAAATATGCAACAGGAACCTCTACTCTTTTAATACCTTCATTAACAAACAATTTAGTAACACGGAAAGATTCAACTTTTCCATCATTAGTTGCTAAAGATACAGTTTCACCACTCTTTATTTTACCTTTATTAATTCTACCAATACCAAGTCTTCCAATATAATCATCATATGCAAGTTGACATACTTGTAATTGTAATGGATCAGTATCATTACCTTCAAACACTTTAGTATTATTTACAATAGTTTCAAATAATGGCGTTAAATCTTTACCTTCATCACCCATATTATAAATAGCATAACCACTTCTAGCACTACCATAAAGAATTGGAAAATCAAGTTGTTCATCAGTTGCCCCTAATTCCATAAATAAATTAAATGTCATATCAACAACTTCTTCTGCTCTTTGGTCTTTCTTATCAATCTTATTAATAAA
>OLHG01002078.1_pt1 | contig 11236 bp, 11 predicted proteins | sample 1605971 | NCBI WGS metagenome assembly OLHG01 (sample SAMN03283289) | human gut metagenome | biome: human-associated habitat; material: feces | host: Homo sapiens | place: Peru | collected 2012 | reverse complement strand
AATAGCTATTGAAGAAGATGAAGAACCATGGGATGTAATAGGGGATGATGAATATACTGAAGAAGTAGATAATGAAATAGATAAAATAAAAAAAGATTATATTGAAAAACGAGAAGAGTAATCTTCTTTTTCGTTTAAAATATATCAGATAAACCATACTATTATTGGTGAGTACATGAAAAAATTAACATTATATAATATCTTTCTATTTCTATCTAATATTAGTAGAAATATAGTTGAAATATTTTCTTTTGTTTATCTATATCAAAAGGGTTATAAAATAAAGAATATTTTGTTATTCTATAGTATTTATTATTTAGTAGGAGTATTTATAAGTTATATAACTGTATATTTAACAAAGTATATTAAGAGAAAAGTATTATTAATTATTTCAGGGTTACTATATGGAGTATCGTTTTATTATTTGAGTGTAATGAGTACGACTAATTATAATTTAGTTATACTTAGTATAATATTGTCTACTTCATCATTTATTTATCATACAATTAGACACTACTATGCTATGAATTTAGTGGATAAAGTAGAGGATAAGAAGATAGCAAGTATTCTAATATCAGCTTACTTACCAATAATATTTTCTTCTATTCTAGGAAGTTATATAGTAGATAAATATTCAATATTAGTAAGTTCAATTATTGTAATAATATTATCAGTAATAAGTATTATACCTTTAATATTTATAAGAGATGATATAACAAATAATAAAATAGAGTATAGTAAGATAAATAGTAATAAGTTAGTATTCTTTATCTTAGAACAGTTTAAAGTAATATTTCTTTTACTAGAACCTATTTATTTATATTTATATGTTAAGAAGAGTTTAAATTATGTCGGAACCTTTAATATTCTAATAGGCATATCTTCAATAATATATCTATATTATATAGCTCATAGAATAAATATAAATAAATATTTTAAATATATAAATATTATCTTCTGTTTAGTACTTTTATTAAAACTTAATATTACTAATAAATATATTCTTTTGATAGTGGCTCTTCTTGAGGGTTTGGGTATTAAATCGTTTGAATTAACTAGTAATAAAAATATTTATAATATAGAGAATAGTAATATAAATGGTTATTTAATAACTTGTGAATTAATTTTCTGTTTCTTAAGAAGTATTATTTGTTTAATGTTTTATCTATTTATAGATAATGTTAAAGTAATGCTTTATATATCACTAGTACCAATTTTCTTAATTAGCTTTGTAAAACTCGCAGATATAAAAAAATAATGTATGTCTACATAAGAGAATACATTATTTTTCTGTTAATTTTTTGTAATTATTGAAATTTAGTTTGGCAATACTTTTAAGTTTATCAATACCATACATACTAACAATCTTTTTAGCAGCATCATCAACGAGTGGTCCAGCACCTTTAGGAAGAGTGAAACCTACTTCTTTACTTAGTTTATTCATTTGACTTAAGAAGATATATCTACTTATTAATGAAGCACAGGCAACAGATAAGCATTTGTCTTCAGCTTTAGTTAAGAAAGTAATTTTACCAACATTATTAATAGCACCTTTAATATGATTATAATAACTTCTTGGGACTTCAAATTGATCTATGACAGCATAATCATATTGATACTTATTATCTTTAGTAAATTCATTTAATACTTTGTTATGAAGAACAGCTTTCATTTTATTCATATTCATATCAGTACCATATACTTTGTTATATTCACTATTAGATAGAATATAAGTATGATATGGTATTTTTTTTATTATTTCAGGTACTACTTTAATGATATCTTTATCACTCATCTTTTTAGAGTCTTTAACTTTAAGTTCTAGTAGGAAGTCAATGTTTTCTTTAGAAACATAAGTAGCTGTAACAACGATAGGGCCAAAGAAATCACCAGTACCAACTTCATCACTACCAATAGAGTTAATTCTAAGTTTTAGGGGATTATCATCTTTCTTATCTTCTTTAACTTTATCTTGACTATTAGTAGTTTCTAAGACTTTGTTTGGATTTAAATATTTTTCTCTTTCAATCCAGAAGCTACTTGATAAGTCAGCATCTTTTCCCTGAAATACGGCTTTACCACTTTGATATACAGTAATGACTGTGTCACAATCATCAGCTTGAAATATAGCATAAGGTGGTGTTTTTTCACGGATACTATCATTTAAGAATTCTTTCATTTCTTCAATAGTATTAGGAGATACCTTTAAAGTAATAGTTATTTGTTTGTTATTCATTTTACACCTCTTATATATATTTTATCATAAATATTTATTTTTTTCTAAAAATATTATATAATATTTGTGGAGGAATGAAATGAATATTATAGATGTAGGAATTTTACTAATTATTTTGATGGGGGCAGCGATTGGATTTAAAAAGGGAGTATTTGTTAAGTTAACTAGTTTTGTTGGTTTAATATTAATTACTTGTGCATCATTTATGTTAAAGAATACTTTATCAGTAATATTTTATGAAAATTTACCATTCTTTGATTTTAATGGAGCATTTAAAGGGTTACAAATACTAAATGTTATCTTTTATGAAATATTTGCTTTTATGGTAGTATTTGCAGTTTTATATTTAGCATTAAATGTTATTTTGAAGATATCAGGTATTTTAGAAAAAATATTAAAACTTACAATATTCTTAGCAATACCTTCGAAAATATTAGGTATTGTGGTGGGTGCTATTGAAACATACTTTTATCTATTTATTGTGCTTTATATATTAAACTTACCAGTAGTTAATTTTAGTATGTTAGATGATAGTAAATATGCTAACTTTATTTTGAATAATACTCCAATACTTTCTGGATATGCTGATAAAACATTACAAATATATCATGAAATATATGATCTTATCGATAATAGAAATGGTAAAAGCAATGCGGTAGTTAATCGTGAAGCATTAGAACTTATGCTAGAAAATGATGCAATTAGTGTTGATTCAGTTAATAAATTACTTGAAAAAAATAAAATAGATGTGGATAATACAGATTTCCTTAATAAATATGAAGGAGGCAATATATGATAAAGCATTATGGTAAAGAAGAAGATTTTAATGAAATAATTAAAAATAAAGTATTAGTAGATTTTTATGCTGATTGGTGTGGGCCATGCAAGATGTTAGCTATGGAGATAGAGAAAGTAGCTAGTGAGATAGATATTGATATAGTTAAAGTTAATGTTGATGAGGAAGAAGATATTGCTAGAAAATATGGCGTTATGTCAATACCAACATTAATATTATTTGAAAATGGACAAGAACTAAAGAAAACAATAGGGTTTATGTCAAAAGATAAAATAAAAGAATTTATTGAAGATTAATAACTGTACCAAAAAAAGGTTGACAAGAGATATTAGATATGATATTATATAACTACATTTAAAGAAGGGAGCAATTAAAATGGCAGTTAAAATTAGATTAAAAAGAATGGGCGCTAAAAAAGCACCATTTTATCGAATTGTTGTTGCAGATTCAAGAAGTCCAAGAGATGGAAGATTTATTGAAAAATTAGGTACATATAATCCTTTACTTGAATCTAATAAAATAACATTAGATGAAGAAAAAACATTAAAATGGCTAAATAATGGTGCTATTCCTACTGACACTGCAAGAAGTTTATTATCTCAATGTGGTGTTATGACTAAATTCCATAACAGCAAACAAGGTAAATAATGGATTTAGTTAAACTAACTGAAAGTATTATTAAAAAATTAGTAGCAGATCCTGATAGTGTATCAGTAAAAGAATTTACTACTGATGAAGAAAATACTATTCAAATAGAAGTTCTTGTATCAGAAGATGATATGGGAAAAGTAATAGGTAGAAATGGTAAAATTATTAATAGTATTAGAACTATCGCTCAAGCTAGTTCTTCTATCTATGATAATAAAAAAGTTAAAATTAATGTTGATTCATACTAAGCACTATTTACTAGTGCTTTTTATTTTTATGTAAATATTAGTTTAAGTAGTGCTATTTAGTTATATTTATGGTATTATTATAATACGAGGATGAAAATATGAAGAAAAAAGGAGTAATTGATAAATCTTTAATGTTATGTATTATGATATTAACGATATTTGGTCTTATTATGATATTAAGTGCTTCATCAATGGAATCATATATGCGTTATGATTATAGTATATATCACTATTTCTTTAGACAATTAATATTTATTATAGTAAGTTTAGTGGTCTTTATAATAGTATTATTTATACCTACTAAGGCTTTTAAAAGGCTTTCTTGGTTAGGAGTATTAGGGGTACTAGTATCGTTAATTGGGTTAATGGTTTATGGATATGTGGCTAATAATGCTCGAAGTTGGTTTCCGATAGGACCATTTAGAATTCAACCAAGTGAGTTTGCCAAGATATTTATTATAATGTATATGGCGGGATACTATGAAAAAAATAAAGATCATTTAGATAATTTATTAACTTTACTAACACCAATAATGATTGTTATAGCAATATTTGTTTTAGTAGCTTTTCAACCAGATTTAGGAACGGCTTTACTAATTATGCTACTAACAATATTTATCTTTTTTGCGGTACCAATGCCTAAAGAAAATAGAAATCTTATTAATAAGATATGTTTAAGTGTTATCTTAGTAATTGCTGCTGTAATGATAGTAACTAGAGGTTCATTTTTAAAATCATATCAATTAGCGAGATTTAACTTTTTAAAGCCATGTGAAAGATATCAAGAAGATACAGGGTATCAGTTATGTAATAGTTTTATTGCTTTTAAAAATGGTGGTTTACTTGGTAAAGGTATTGGAGAGAGTACTCAAAAATATTTATATTTACCGGAATCATATACTGACTTTATCTTCCCAATAATAGTGGAAGAATGGGGAGTAGTAGTAGGACTATTAATACTTGGTATATATACTTTTATTGCTATTAAAATATTAAATATTGCTAGAAGAGCAGATAATATTGGTAATTCATTATTAGCTTATGGGGTATTTATATACTTTATATTACATATTATTATTAACTTGATAGGAGTTATGGGGTTAGCGCCTTTAACAGGTGTACCATTACCATTTTTATCTTATGGTGGGTCTTATTGTTTATCATTATTTATTGCTATGGGACTAGTTCAAAGAGTTAATATTGAATCGACAAGAAAGAAAACGACTAAATAGGTAGTTATCTATTTAGTTTTTTATTTTGTTTTGGTATAATTAGTATGTAAAAGGATGTGTAGTATGTATGGCAAATATTAGAGTAATGAGTGATTTACTGGCTAATAAGATTGCAGCCGGAGAAGTAGTAGAAAGGTGTTTATCTGTTGTTAAAGAATTAGTAGAAAACTCAGTGGATGCTAAAAGTGATGAAATAAAGGTTGAATTAATTGAATCAGGATTAAGAAGTATTAAAGTAATAGATAATGGTAGTGGTATGGATAAAGACGATGCGGTATTAGCATTTCAAAGACATGCAACTTCTAAATTATATAGTGAAGATGATTTATTTAGTATTTCTTCTTTAGGGTTTCGTGGTGAGGCTTTACCTTCTATTGCTTCAGTAAGTGAAGTAGAATTAAAGACAAGTTCTAATGGTGTAGGCACTTATGTGCATATTAAGGGTGGTAATATAATTGAGGTTAAAGAAAGTGATTTAGCTAAAGGAACGTCATTTACAATAACTAATTTATTTTATAATACTCCGGCTAGATTAAAACATTTATCTTCTTCTTATGCGGAACTAGCTAATATAGTAGAGTATGTTCACAAAATGGCTTTATCATATCCAAATATTAAGTTTATTTTAGTTAATGATGGTAGAGAATTATTTAATACTTCCGGAGATGGTAATTTATTAAAAGTAATAAATGCTATTTATGGAATTAATGTTGTTAAAAAGATGATTAAGATAGAAAATAAGAATAATGATTATGGAATAAGTGGCTATATATCATTACCAGAGGTTAATAGATCAAGTAAGAATTATATATCAACATTAGTAAATGGTAGAGTAGTAAAAAATTATCAACTATCTAAAATAATAAATGAATCTTATAGTACTTTTAAAGAGGATACTAGATACCCAATAGTAGTTATTAATATAAAGACTGATCCTAGTTTGTTAGATGTTAATATTCATCCTTCTAAATTAGATATTAAGTTTAGTAATATGGATGAATTAATAAAGTTAATACAAACAACAATTATTAATACTTTGAAAGATAAATTATTAATACCTAAAATAGAAGTACCTACTAATGATAAAGTAGAGACTAAGTATGAAAATATGTCTTTAGATTTAAATCGAACAGTTAGTGAAGAAGATACGGCTTATACAAGCAAATTATCTGATTTAGTTAATTTTAATAATCAAGATAGTATTGAAGACTTGTCTAGTATTACTGATGAGAATGAATTATTAAACAAAATAACAGAAGTAGAGAGTCAAGAAGAGAATAAGAAATTACCGGAACTGTATCCGATAGGATTAGCACTAGGAACTTATATTGTGTGTCAGAATGAATTGGGAGTATATTTAATAGATCAGCATGCGGCGAAAGAAAGAATTAACTATGAGATAGTATTAGATAATTTATCACATCCTAATAGTAATGTTATGACACCGTTAATACCTATTAATATAGAATTACCATTAAATGAATATTTAATTATTAAGCAAAATATTGAGATATTAAATAAAATAAATATTCAAGTTGAAGAGTTTGGTAGTAGTTCTTTTCGCGTTATATCTCATCCAACATGGATCAATAAAGGTTTTGAAGTACAAACTATTAAACATATATTTGAGATGATTGTACGTGATGAAAAGAACTTTAGTTTAGAAAGATTTATTGATAATGTTGCTAAAATGGTTAGTTGTAAAATGAGCATTAAAGGTAATACTAGAATTAATATCGAAGAGATGGAAAGCTTGATTAATGATTTAAGAAAATGCAATAACCCATTTAATTGCCCACATGGAAGACCAACAATTATTCATTTTACAATATATGAACTAGAGAAAATGTTTAAAAGAAGTATATAACAGATGTTTGATATAATTGACACGGTTAAGTATTTGTGATAGAATAACGCTTAATTAATGAGGGGATGTGTTAATTATGCCAATTAATTTTGAAGGAATGAATGATGATTATATAACTTTATTTAATTTAATGGAGTATGTAGAAAGAATACATATTTTACCTAATGTGAAAGAACATTTAAGACAAACTAATGAAGAGTTTGTAGAGTTTATGAAGAAAGTAGCTAAGTTAGATAATGAAAATGCTATTAATTATTTCTTGTTTTCATTATATCAAGAATTAGTTTCTAGTCATAGAATTGAGAATCATGATTTTGATGTATATACTTTAGCGGATAAGTCTCCTTTCTTCGATACACTTAGTATTAGTCATAAAAGAATACATCAATTACATAACTTTGTCGTGGCTAAAGAAATAAGTGAAGGTAAAATGGAAGAAACTTTTGCTTATCGAAATGTACCAGTTAATATAAGTAGAATTACTGAAGAAAAAGGGGAAGAAATATTCTATCGAGGTGCTAATCCAGAAGATGTTAATAAGTTTATGAGTGAGTTTATTAAAGTATATAAACAAATAGCTTCGGTAGAAGAATTAAATAATCCATTCTTGGCAAGCGCTTTAATGCATTTATTATTTATAAGAATACATCCATATACTGATGGTAATGGTCGAACTGCCCGTGTAATTCATAATATGAAGTTTACAGAAATGATAAATAAAGAATATGGTACTAGATTAAAACTAAGTCCGCTTAATTTATCAAGTAGTATTTTAGTAAATAAGATTACTTATGTAAAAAGATTAGATAATATATATTTTAATGTTGTTAATGATACTAATGATAGCATTAATAAATGGTTTGATTTTGTTTTAGATATGATTGATAAAAGGTTGTTTGTTGCGAGAAAACAAATAGATATGTTAGATTTCTTTGCTCTTAAAAAAATGGCAGATGATGAGCATGTTACGGCAAAATCTATGAGATTATCAAGAATTAAATAAATAATTAGGGGGTTAATATGATTGAGGCATATGAATTAGAGAGTTTGTTAAAAAAATATGGAATTGATGCAAGTAAAGTATTGAGTAAGAATGATACTATTTTAGATCGTGGAGAGTATCAAGATATAGATAGAACACTTAATTATTTAGTTAATGAATTAGGGATAAGTCCTAGAAATATTGAGAAGTGTCCAAGTGTTATGTATCATGCTGTAGATAACATTAGAGGGAACTATGAGTTTTTAATAAAACAAGGTGTTGATATTAGTAGTATTGAAACAACACTTCATATATTAAATACTGAACCAAATATATTAAAAGAAACATATTATTATGTGCTTGATAATTATGGCAATGAGTATATAAATAGATCTACAACAATACTTAGAACTCCGGTTAATAGAATTAAGGCAATAGAAAAAATATTAAGTGATAAGTCATTAATTATATCGGTGGCATGTTCTAGAAACAGTATTGAAGAAATAAAAAAAATAATTATGGTTTGTAAAAAAAACAGCATATCAATAACAAGCAATGTATTCAAAAAAACTGCAGATGAGATAGAAAGAATAATTGAGATATGTAAGAGAAATAACATTCCAATATTTGCTAGTGTGTTTCTTAAAGCATCTAATGAGATAGAAAGAATAATCATAGTATGTAAAGAAAATAACATTCCAATAACAGGTAGTACATTTTTTAAAACAGCGGATGAAATAGAAAGAACAGCTGAAGTATGTAAAAAGTATAATATTCCAATAACAGGTGGTATATTTTTAAAAACAGCTAATGAAATAGAGAAAATAATTGTAGTTTGCAAAAAAAATAATATACCAATAACAGGAAGTGTATTTTTAAAACCGGCTGATGAAATAGAGAAGATAGTTGATGTTTGTAGAAAAAATAATATTTCAATAGTTGGCTGCGTATTTCGTAGAACAGCAAATGAGATAGAAGGAATAGTTGAGATTTGCAAAAAAAATAATATACCAATAATAGGAAGTGTATTTAATAGAACAACGGATGAGATTGAACAAATAATTGATGTATGTAAGAAAAACAATATACCAATAACAGGTAGTGTATTTTATAAAACAGCTGGTGAAATAGAAAAAATAGTTGATGTATGTAGAGAAAATAATATATCAATAACCGGTGGTGTATTTCAGAAAACGGCTGAAGAAATAGATAAAATAATTGTAGTATGCAAGAAAAATAACATACAAATAACTGGCAGTATATTTCTTAGGACAGCGGATGAAATAGAAAAAATAGTTGCTTTATGTAATGAAAATGAAATATCGATTACGGGTAGTGTATTTTTTAAAACGACTGACGAAATAGAAAGAATAATTAAAGTTTGTGAGAGAAATAACATACCAATAACAGGTAGTGTATTTTATAGAACAGCAGATGAGATAGAAAGAATAGTTGCTATATGTAATGAAAATAAAATATCGATTACGGGTAGTATTTTTCTGAAAAATGCTGATGAGTTAGAAAAATCTATTGATTATGTTAAAAACACATATGGAAAAACTTATTTGAAATCGTTGATAGTTAATAAGAATGTCGAGTATTTGAAAATAGTATTGCCTTACTTAGATTCATTAAATGTTTTGCCAATTTTAATAAAGAGTGCTTCAATATTAACCTTAACTTTAGATGAAATCATGGAGAGAAAAGAATACTTAGAGTCTATTGGTGAAGAGTTGGTATTATCTAATGGTAGGTTTAATTCAATATTTGGGATGAGTAGAGCTAATTATAGAAAGCTAGTTGGTAAAACTAGAAGTTTTTAAATTAAAGGAGATATTTATGGATATAGATTTTAGTAAGATAGAAAAAATATATGGCAAGAGTGTTATAGAGAGTATATCTATTTTAAGAGATGATGTTATAAAAAATATAGAATATTTTATGGCTTTGGGCTTTGACGATGCAATAGATATATTTGAAAGACAAGTATTAATTTTTATATGTCCTAATGAAGAGTTTATATCTAAAGTAAATACTTTGATTAAGAAGATAGGAATTAATTATATTGATGAGATAGAGAATGATATTTCATTATTAGATGAATTATTATAGGGAGTTAATATGATAGAGATATATGAATTAGAAAGTTTGTTAAAAAAGTATGGGATAGATGCAAGCAAGATATTGAGTAAGAATGATACTATTTTAGGTCGTGGAGAGTATCAAGATATAGATAGAACACTTGACTATTTAATTAATGAATTAGGAATAAACTCTAAAAATATTGAGAAGTGTCCTAGTATTATGTATTTTGATGTAGATAACATTAGAAGGAACTATGAGTTTTTAATAAAACAGGGTGTTAATATTAGTAGTATTGAAACAGCACTTTCTATATTAAATACTGAACCAAATATATTAAAAGAAACATATTATTATGTGCTTGATAATTATGGCAAGGAGTATATAAATAAATCTACAACAATACTTAGAGTCCCTGTTAGTAGAATTATAGCAATAGAAAGAATATTAGGTAATAAGTCATTAATTAGATCGGCAGCATGTTCTTGGAACAGTACTGATGAAATAGAGAAAATAATCGCAGTATGTCAAAAGAATAGTATTCCGGTAACTTGCGGTGTATTTCGTAGAACAGCGAATGAAATAGAGGAAATAGTTAGTGTATGCAAGAAAAATGACATACCAATAACAGGCAACGTATTTCATAGAACAGCGAATGAAATTGAACAAATAATTGCAGTATGTAAGGAAAGTAACGTTCCAATAACAGGTAGTATGTTTTTAAAAGCACTTGGTGAGATAAAGAAAATAATTATGATATGTAAGAAAAATGACATACCAATAACAGGCGGTGTATTTCTTAAAACGGCGGATGAAATAAAAAGAATAGTTACTATATGTAATGAAAATATAATATCGATTACTGGTAGTGTATTTTATAGAACATCTGATGAGTTAGAAGAATCTATTGAGTATGTTAAAAACATGTATGGCGAAGCTTATTTAAAACCATTGATAGTTAATAAAAATGTTGAATATTTAAAAGTTGTACTACCTTATTTAGATACATTAAATGTTTTACCAGTTGTAATAAAGAGTGCTTCAATATTATCTTTAACTTTAGATGAAATTATAGAGAGAAAAGAATATATAGAGTCTATTGGTGAAGAGTTGGTATTATCTAATGGTAGGTTTAATTCAATATT
>OLHG01002077.1_pt1 | contig 11238 bp, 7 predicted proteins | sample 1605971 | NCBI WGS metagenome assembly OLHG01 (sample SAMN03283289) | human gut metagenome | biome: human-associated habitat; material: feces | host: Homo sapiens | place: Peru | collected 2012 | reverse complement strand
GATTGTCAGCATGCGAATGCCCATTGGGAGACGGTAAAAGAAGCAACCTGTACAGAGCCTGGCAAACAGGTCCTGCACTGCCACGAATGTGAGAAGGACCTGGATGAGAAGGAGATTCCTGCCCTGGGTCATGACCTGCAGCCCACCGGCGAGTTTGTAGATCCCACCTGCACCGAAGGTGCCGGTGAGGTGTATGCTTGCTCCCGCTGCGACTATACCGAGACCAAGGTCATCGAGGGCGACGCTGCCATCCCTGCTCTGGGTCACGACATGAAGGAGACTGTGGTCCCCGCTACCTGTAAGGAAGGCGGCTACACCCTGCATGAGTGCACCCGCTGCGGCGAGTCCTTCAAGGACAACGAGACCAAGGCTGATGAGAACCTGCACAACGTTGTGCTGGTCAATCAGCTGAGACCCGCCGACTGCAAAACCGGTGCCAATGGCATTGGCCGGTACGAGTGCTCCATCTGCGGCAAGGATTTTGGTTATAAGACCGTTCCCGCAGATCACACCAAGGCTGTTGCTGAGCGCGTAGAGCCCACTTGTAAGGACGAGGGCAAGGTTACTTACAAGTGCTCTGTCTGCGGAATCGACCTGCCCGATGAGGAAGAGGTGCTGCCCGCTACCGGCAAGCACACCTTTGTTGATGGCGAGTTTATCGATGCTACCTGCACCGAGAACGCCAAGGAAGGCCAGAAGTGCTCTGTCTGCGGCGCTGCCGGTGAGACCAAGGAGATTCCTGGTACTGCTTTGGGTCACGATGAGGTTACTGACGAGGAGAAATCCAAGGCTGCTACCTGCACCGAAGATGGCCTGGAAGTCATCAAGTGCAAGCGTTGCGGGGAAGTCCTGGAAGAGATCGAGATTCCCGCAACTGGCCATAAGTACAAGTCCACTGGCTATAAGGCTGCTACCTGCCAGAGCGCAGGCGGCGAGGGCTTCGAGTGCACCGTCTGTCACGACACCTATGTAGAGCCCTTCACCGGCGATGCTGCCGAGCCTGCTACCGGCCACACTGAGGAAGAGATTCCCGCTGTTGCCCCCACCTGCACCACCACCGGTTTGACCGCTGGCGTGAAGTGCGCTGTCTGCGGTGAGATCCTGACTGCTCAGGAGGAGATCCCTGTTGATGGGGATGCCCATGTTCCTGTGGCTGCCAAGGTCTTGAAGCCTGCTATTTGCGGCAAGCAGAACGGTATCGTCAGAATGGAGTGCAAGCTGTGCCACGCAAACCTGGGATACGAAGTGATCGATGCTTCTGAGCACGAGCCTGTTGAAGTTTCCCGTGTAGAAGCTGACTGCATCCATGATGGTGTTGTCAACTACAAGTGCGGGCGCTGCGGCGAAGAGCTGGAGCCTGAGGTTCTGCCCGCTACCGGTGAGCACACCTTTGTTGATGGCGCTTTCATTGACGCTACCTGCACTGAGAACGCGAAAGAGGGCCAGAAGTGCTCTGTCTGTGGCGCTGTCGGCGAAAAATTTACAGAAATCCCCAACACCGTCCTGGGCCACGATGAGGTTACTGACGAGGAGAAATCCAAGGCAGCTACCTGCACCGAGGATGGTGTAGAGGTCATCAAGTGCAAGCGCTGCGAGGAAGTCCTGGATGAAATCACGATTCCCGCAACTGGTCACAAGTACAAATCCACCGGCTATAAGGCTGCTACCTGCCAGAACGCAGGCGGCGAAGGCTTCGAGTGCACCGTTTGCCACCACACTTATGTGGAGCCTTTCACCGGAGAGGGTGCCGAGCCTGCGACCGGCCACACTGAGGAAGAGATTCCTGAAGTCCCCGCCACCTGTGTGGCTACCGGTCTGTCTGCTGGTGTGAAGTGCTCTGTCTGCGGTGAGATTCTGGTTGCTCAGACGGAGACCCCTGTGGATGCCGATGCTCATGTCCCGGTAGTTGCTAAGGTCCTGAAGCCTGCTATTTGCGGCGAGCAGAACGGTATCGTCAGAATGGAATGCCAGCTGTGCCACGAGAACCTGGGTTACGAGGTCGTGGACGCTTCCGAACACAAGGCTGTTGAAGTTTCCCGTGTGGAAGCTACCTGCGGCAAGGATGGCGTGATCAACTACAAGTGCGAGCGCTGCGGTGAGACCCTGGATCCCGAAGTGATTCCTGCTACCGGTGAGCACACCTTCGTTGATGAGAAGGATTACGTTAAGACCATTCCCGCTACCTGTGTTGATAACGAGAAGCTTGTCCATCTGTGCACCGTGTGCGGCGCTGAGGGAGAAGAAAAGGAAATCGAGAACACCGCTCTGGATCACAAGTGGGTTCTGGATAAGACCAATCCTGAGTACAAAGCCGTTACCTGTGAGGAAGACGGCCTGGATACCTTCAAGTGTGAGCGTTGTAAGGAAACCAAGACGGAAACTGTCAAGGCTACCGGCAAACACGCTTGGGACGACGGTAAGAACGTGGATGCGACCTGCACCAAGGCTTCCGGTGCCCTGTATACCTGCACCAAGTGCGGCAAGACGAACTTTGAGGAGTATCCTGCCGGTGTCGGCACCCCCGCTACCGGTCATACCGAGGAAATCATTCCTGAAGTCCCCGCCACCTGTGTGGCTACCGGTCTGTCTGCTGGTGTGAAGTGCTCTGTCTGCGGTGAGATCCTGGTTGCCCAGACGGAGACCCCTGTGGATGCCGATGCTCATGTTCCTGTTGTTGCTAAGATTCTGAAGGATGCCATTTGCGGTAAGCAGAACGGCATCAACAGAATGGAATGCCAGCTGTGCCATGAGAATCTGGGTTATGAGGTTGTGGACGCTTCCGAGCACAAGGCTGTTGAAGTTTCCCGTGTAGAAGCCACCTGCGGTACGGCTGGTAAGGTCACCTACAAGTGCGAGCGCTGCGGCGAGGCTCTGCCCGAAAAGGAGCTGCCCGCTACCGGCAAGCACACCACTAACATAAATGACGAAAACCACATCGAGATTGTTGACGCGACCTGCACCGAGGCTGGCAAGATAATCCCCCTGTGCACCGTCTGCGGCGCTAAGGTCGAGAGCGAGAGCGTGGATGTGGGTACCGCTCTGGGCCACGACAAGCAGATCAACGAGAAAGACCCCGAATACAAGGCTGTTACCTGCGAGGAAGATGGCCTTAATACCTACGAGTGCAAGCGTTGCCATGAGAAGCTGGAGTCCGAAGTCGTGAAGGCTACCGGCGAGCACAAGTGGGGTGTCGGCACTCCTGTTGATGCTACTTGCACGAAAGATCAGCATGTTGTTGAAGAGTGCAGCATCTGCCATAAGACCAGGGAAGTACCGGTGCCTGGCGGTCAGAAGGCTCTGGGCCACGATGAGCAGAAAACTGTTCATGCGGCAACCTGCTCCGCCGAGGGTTATACCACCATTACTTGCTCTCGTTGCGACTACAAGGTTGAACGTACTGACGTAAAGCCTGTTGATCCCGAGAACCATACCTGGAAGATCACCCATCTGAAGCCTGCTACCTGCACCAGCACCGGCATTGATAAGAGAGTCTGCGAAAACGGTGACAAGTCCGAGTACATTGTCTCTGATAAGCTGGCCCATGTTTACAATGACAAGAATGCTGTTGTATCCAAGGAAGCTACCTGCGTTGCTGAGGGCGAAATCTCCAACACCTGCACCGTCTGCGGTAAGACTGACGTTGTTGGCACCATTCCCGCCACCGGCAAGCACACTCCCGTTGAGATCCCCGAGACCGACACCATGTCCGCCGGCGAGAAGTGCTCTGTCTGCGGCACGATCCTGAAGGAGCCTGTCAATAAGGCTGACTGCGAACACAAGAATCCCGTGCTGATCGATGAGGTTCCCGCTACCTGCACCTCCACTGGCCTGAGCGTGGGCCTGAAGTGCGGCGACTGCGGCAAGATCATCGAGGCCCAGACTGTGACTCCCAAGCTGGATCACACTGTTGTGGAAATTCCCGCCAAGGAAGCTACCTGCACCGAAGACGGCCTGACCGCCGGTGAGGAGTGCTCCGTCTGCAACGAGGTCCTGAAGGCCCAGGAGACTGTGCCCATGAAGGATCACACTGTTGTAGAAGTTCCCGCCGTGGAGGCTACCTGCACCGCCACTGGCCTGACCGCCGGTGAGAAGTGCTCCGTCTGCGGCACTGTCCTGAAGGCTCAGGAGACTGTGCCCATGAAGGAGCACACCGAGGAGATCATCGAGGCTGTGGCCGCTACCTGCACCGAGGCCGGACATAAGGAAGGCGTGAAGTGCTCCGTCTGCAACACCATCCTGATGCAGCCTGAGACTGTTCCCGCCCTTGGCCACTCCTTCACCGAGTTCGCTGGCTCCGGTGAGGACGAGAAGGGCGCTTACATCGAGTACAAGTGCTCTCGCTGCGACGCTACCGAAAAGCAGTACGCTGAATAAGCCAGTTTGCCCCGGCTGCCCGCCCGGAAATCCGGGCGGGTGGCTGAGGCCATTACGCTTTTGGTTAGCCAATTGGAATCCCTGTAGAAAAGGAAAAAATTATGAAACGTTTGACTGCAATTTTGCTCTGCATTGTTCTGGTGGCTTGCCTGACGGCTTGCGGCCAGAGCAAGCCCGCTGGGACCACCCCCGGAGGCTCTGCTGCCTCTGCCCCTCAGGGCCCTGTGGCTATGACGGACGAGGAAAAGGACCTGGTATCTGCTCTGAAGGAAGACACCACCACCCTCACCGATGACGACTACATCACCCAGGTAGCGGAGATCCTCTACCACACCGCCGACCAGACCGGCAAGGTCTACGAGCTGGAAGGTGTGCTGGGCGTAGACGGAGAGAACAAGACCGTTTACCGGACCCTGGTCAACGGCAGCGAGAAGACCACGCTGGCTCTGCCCCTGCGGTATGCCGACAAGGACATCGCCGCCGGAGCCTGGATCCATGTGGTGGGTGTTGTTGCCGCCGATGACAGCGGCGCTTCCGTGCTGGATGTGGTGGCTATGGAGTCCCTGGCCAAGGCGGGCAATGCAGAACTGAGCTGGGCCGGAGGAGAACTCCACCAGCATTAAGGAGTAATGTATGAAAAGACACGGTTTTATCGCCACCGCTTTGGTTGCGTTGAGCCTTGCTGTGATGGCCCTGCCTGTGGCAGCCATGGCGGAATCCGCAGAAGTGGACGAGTCTATTGCGCTGTACGCGGCGAGCAGCACCTGCCCCGGCAATAACGGCGGCAAGCACAGCCTGAAGGTTGCTACGAAAGAAGCGACCTGCACCGAAGCTGGCGAAAAGTACATCTATTGCACGCTGTGTGACACCGTGCACGAGACCCTTTCCACTACCCCCGCCCTGGACCACGACTTCTCCGTAGCCGTCAACGAGGTTCCCGCAACCTGCACCACCGACGGCTCCACCGGCGGCTGGAAGTGCAGCCGCTGCGATGCCACCAAGGGCGTTGAGCCGATCAAAGCCACCGGCCACAGCTTCGGCGACTGGGAAACCACCCAGAAAGCCACCTGCACAACTGCCGGTGTGAAGACCAGAGCCTGCCAGAACCCCGGCTGCAACGAGACCGAGACCAAGGACATCCCTGCCCTGGGTCACGACTGGACCAAGAAGGACAGCGCCGATCACGAGTGCACCCGCTGCGGCGAGACGGCTGACCACAACTTCGAGGACGGCAAGTGCGTGGACTGCGGCTACAAGAAGCCCACCACCACCGGCGGCGGCTCCGGCTCCTCCGGAAGCCACCACAGCAGCTCCTCCGATGGGCTGGACTCTGTGCCCAAGACCGGGGACGTGACCCCCATCTTCGCCTACGGCATGCTGATGCTGCTGGGCGCTGCCGCCATTGTGATCCGCCGGATCCGGCTGGCTAAATAAGCTAATTTTCTTCCTTCCCATAGCGGTGGATGCTCCGTCATCCACCGCTTCTTTCAAATGATTATGAGAAAAACCTACAAACATGCCCGGAGGTCGGGGCCCTCTCCGGTGGTGATCCTGCTGGCGGTCCTGCTGACTGTGCTGTGCGTGAATCTGGCGGTGGTGGTGGCCCTGGTCCGGTCCACCCCGGAGAAGCCGGGAGAAACCCTGATGGAGGCCGTGACCACGGCCCCGGCGGCTCCCAGGGCTACAGAGCCCAGAGAAACGGAACCGGTCATTACCAGGGAGACGACGGAAGAAACCCAGCCGTCAGAGACCGCTGAGGCCCCCAAGGAGCGGGAATACCTGCCCTTCCTACAGGAGAAGCGGGAGGAGAACGAAGACACCGTAGGCTGGCTGACCATCCAGGGGACAAAGATCGACTATCCCGTCATGTATACCCCTCAGGACCCGGAAAAATATCTGCACCTGGGCTTTGACCAGAAGTACAGCTTCGCCGGGCTCCCCTTTATCGACGCCAACTGCTCATTGGACCCGGAGAGCGACAACCTGATCATCTACGCCCACAATATGCTGGACGGCTCCATGTTCCGCAGCCTGATGAAATATGAGCAGAAGTCCTACTGGCAGCAGCACCCCACTGTGAAGCTGGACCTGTGGGATGAGGAGCGGGAATATGAGGTCCTGGCCGCCTTCCGGGATCGGGTGTACTATAAAACCGAGAACTGCTTCAAGTTCTACGAGTTCATTGACGCGGAGTCCGAGGACAGCTACCGGGAGGCCATCGACTACTACAAGACCCACGCCTGCTACGACACCGGCGTCACCGCCCAGCCCGGGGACAGGCTTATCACATTGGTCACCTGCGCCTATCACACGGACAACGGCCGGTTTGTGGTGGTGGCACGGGAAAAATAAAGAAAATACCCTCTCCTGGGAGAGGGTGGCTCGGCGAAGCCGAGACGGGTGTGGGGCGGTACCGGGTCGGACCTGGTACTGCCCCTCTTCCGGCCCCTGGGGGGCCACCTTCCCCCAGGGGAAGGCTGGGGGACCCCTACGGTTTTTTTTCAGTTCAGGGGAACGGTCACGTTCTGGGTAAACTCCGCCAGGTCTCCGACTGTGTAGTGGAGGGTTGTGGAAATGCTGTGGATATCCTCCTGAGAATCGAAGAACAGGTCCGTGCAAAGGCACGGGGTGACGGTTTTGGAGCAGGGGGGAAGGTCCACCCAGATATCCGCATTGCTGTCGGCACCGTTGAGGGTGGTGCCGCTGGTATAGACCGACAGGTCCTCGCCGGATTTGTTCTCCACATAGAAGAGGAGCTGGGGCATCTGGACCATTTTTTCGTTTTCAAAGGCGGAGATCATCTGGATATCCCGAAGGATGACCCGGAGATGTTCGTCCTCGAAGACCAGGGGGCCCTCATCGCAGCCGGGCTGGACATAGTCTGCCGGGGACTCCACCGGGAAGGCGCAGTAGCCGGTGGCCCCTTTGTCCGCCCAGGTGTTGGGGTCCCGGAGCCGGAACCGGAGGACCAGGGTTTTCAGTTGGGCGATCTGGCAGAATTCCAGACCGCCGCTATTCAGGTACAGGTTACCGGCTTCCAGGCCCTTGGCGGGCACCTTCAGGGAAAGGTAGGCGTATTGGTCCAGATCAAAGCCGTTGACGGTGATGTTTTCCGTCTCTACCAGGAGCCTTTTGGAGGTGTTGTTCCGGATGTATAGGGGAATGTCGGGGACAAGACCGGCGGCAGGATCCCACTGGGCATAGATATCGATGTCTTTGTCGGAATAAATGGAAATCGCGTCCTCCGGCAGGGCGATCTGGGGCCCGCTGAAAAAGGAGAAGAGATCCGGCACCGGCTGCCGCAGAAAGGGCAGATCCTTGGCGGCGGAGAGCAGCACGGACAGCAGACAGCAGACCGTGACTACCAGGCCGGGCCAGGAGGTGCTCCGCCTCTTCCTGGGCTGGCGTTTTGGGGGACAGCCGAAGGGGTCTGCGGTGGGGATGGGCCGCCGCTGGGTGTCCCGGATCACCAGAGGCTCCCCCTTGTGGGTGTGGAGCCGGTGGGCGATCTCCTCGTCAAAGGACTCGTAGCCGCAATTCCGGCACTTTTTGCCGTTGAAGGGGCGGCCGCAGCTGGGGCAATCGTATTTCATGGTCTTCGCCTCCTATAGGAATCAGTCGTTTCTTTTATTATACGGGAGAAAAGTCAAAAGTAAAGAGGAAATCGTCTGATGGCAGAGAAATGTCCGCGTCTGAAATACAATTTGTGGATTGTAACCAATTTACACAGGGACTTTTCGTGGATTCCGTCTGTTGAAAAAATGGGTAAAATTTGCTATAATAGAACAGAAATTTGAAGACTCAGCTCGGAGTTTTGCAAAAAACAAACAAAGAGGCCATACGCAACCCGTTGGCCCCTGTATTTTTGCGCATTTTTGGGCAGAGAGAAAGAAGGAGTATCCACGTGGAAAAAACAAAAACAGACAGTAGGATCAAATGGACGACCCTGGCCTTTATGGCCTTCTCCACGGTGTGGGGCTTTGGCAATGTGACCAACGGCTTTGTGTATTTCAACGGCCGCCAGGTCATCCTCAGCTGGGTGGCTATGTTCGCCCTCTACTTCATCCCCTATACCCTGATGGTGGGCGAGCTTGGCTCCGCCTTTAAGAACGAGGGCGGCGGCGTCAGCTCCTGGATCCACCAGACCACCAACGCCAAGCTGGCCTATTATGCGGGCTGGACCTATTGGGCCTGCCACATTACCTACATCGCCAGCAAGGGCAGCGGCTTCCTGAAGGCCCTGAGCTGGGCCATTTTCCGCAACGCGGAAACCTACGACTCCATCCCCACCCTGTATGTGCAGCTGGCAACCTTCTGCATCCTGCTGGTGGGCTGCTACATTGCCAGCCGGGGCCTGAATCCCTTGAAGAAGCTGCTGACTGCCGCCGGCACCTGCACCTTCGTCATGTCCCTGCTGTACATCGTGATGATGTTCGCGGCTCCTGCCATCAATCCCAACGCGGAGTACGTCACCAGACCCTTCACCTTCCAGGAGCTGATCCCCAATTTCAATGTGGCCTACTTCACCTCTCTGTCCATTCTGGTCTTTGCGGTAGGCGGCTGCGAGAAGATCTCTCCCTACGTCAATAAGGTGGAGAACCCCAGCAAGGGCTTCCCCAAGAGCATGATCGCCCTGGCGGGCATGGTGGTGGCCTGCGCCATCCTGGGCACCATTGCCATGGGCAAGATGTTTGACCCTGCCGTCATCAACGAGAGCACTGCCAGCTTCAACGCCTATGCCGCCAACAGCTCCTACTGGGCCTTCCAGAAGCTGGGCCAGTATTACCACCTGGGCGACCTGTTTATGATCGTCTACGCCCTGTGCAATGTAATCAGCCAGTTCGCGGTGCTGGTGCTCAGCATCGATGCCCCCCTGCGGATGCTGCTGGACAACGAGCACACCAAGCAGTTCATCCCCCAGGGCCTGCAGAAGGTCAACGACTGCGGCGTCCACAGCAACGGCATCAAGCTGGTGGCTGTGCTCTCCGGCTCCATCATCCTGGTCCAGTCCTTCGTGCCCGGTGCCGCCGCCGTGCTGCGGCAGCTGACCAAGCTGAATTCCGTGTGTATGCCCATGCGGTATCTGTGGGTGTTTGTGGCCTATGTGGCCCTGCGGAATCACTTCAAGGAAATTCCCGCCGAATACCGGTTCGTGAAGAACCAGGTCGTAGCCAAGTTCTTTGGCGGCTGGTGCTTCGCTGTGACGGCTGTGTGCTGCGTGCTGGGCATGTATGACAAGGATCCCTTTACCTTTGCCCTGAACGTGATCACCCCTGTGGTGCTGACGGCCCTGGGAATCATCCTGCCCATGATTGCAAAACAAGAGAAAAAGGTGTAAGATATAGGGGCTGTTTTTACAGCCCCTGATCTGCGTATATGGAGGATATAAATTTATGATACACGAAGAAGTTCAGGAACTGCTGTCCTTTGTGGACAAAAACCCCACCGCCTTCCACACCACCGCTTCCATCCGGGAGATCCTCTTGAAGGAGGGCTTTACGGAGCTGCTGGAGAGCCGGAAGTGGGATCTGACCCCTGGGGAGGGCTACTTTGTCTGCCGCAACGGCTCCAGCGTCATCGCCTTCCGGCTGGGCACGGACCTGAAAGACTACAGCTTCAATGTGGCGGCGGCCCACACGGATTCCCCTTGCTTTAAGATCAAGGAGAACGCGGAGCTTCATATGGGCCAGAAGTATACCCGGCTGAATACCGAGGGCTACGGCGGCATGATCTGCTCCACCTGGCTGGACCGGCCCCTGAGCGTTGCCGGGCGGGTGCTGGTCCAGGAGGGCCAGGCAGTCACTTCCCGGCTGGTGGCCCTGGACAGGGACCTGCTGCTGATCCCCAGTGTGGCCATCCACATGAACCGGGAGGTCAACGACAAGGCCTCCTACAACAAGCAGGTGGACATGCTGCCCCTTCTGGGCAGCGACCTGAAGGACGGGGCTCTGCTGGACATTGTGGCCCAGGAACTGGGCGTGAAGCGGGAGCAGATCCTGGGCAGCGACCTGTACCTGTATATCCGGGAAAAGGGCACCGTATGGGGGGCCCAGGAGGAATACCTGTCCTCTGGCCGTCTGGACGACCAGGAGTGCGCCTTCGGCATCCTGAAGGGATTCCTGAAGGGCAGAAGCGAACGGTCCGTCAACGTGGCGGCCTGCTTCGACAACGAGGAGGTAGGCTCCGGCACCAAGCAGGGAGCGGCTTCTACCTTCCTGTATGACGTGCTGCGCAGGATCACCCTGAGCCTGGGCGGGGGAGAAGAGGACTTTGCCCGGGCCGTGGCCTCCAGCTTCCTGTTCAGCGCCGACAATGCCCACGCCGTCCATCCCAACCATCCGGAGCACACCGATGCCAACAACTGCTGCTATATGAACGAGGGCGTGGTTGTCAAGTCTCACGCCGGGCAGAAGTACACCAGCGATGGGCTGAGCATCGCCGCGGCCAAGCTCCTGGCGGAAAAGGCCGGGGTGCCCCTACAGTATTTTGCCAACCGCTCCGATAAGGTGGGCGGCAGCACCCTGGGCAATCTGGCCATGGCCCAGGTCAGCATGAACGCTGTAGACATCGGCCTGCCCCAGCTGGCTATGCACTCCTGCTACGAGACCGCCGGTGTGAAGGACGTGAAGTACCTGACGGATCTGATGACCGCCTTCTACAGCGTCCACTTCCAGGAGACCGGCTACGGCGTGCTGGAGGTAAAATAAAATCTCTCTGCCCTCTCCTGCTTGGAGAGGGTGCCGCCGCAGCGGCGGGTGTGGAGGGGACCTGTAAAACATCAGGCCGTGCCCCGCTGAATGGCCAGGGCCCCTCTTCGCGTAGGGGACGATGCCCACATCGTCCCGAGACCTGACGGGCGGGAAT
>OLHG01002075.1_pt1 | contig 11262 bp, 14 predicted proteins | sample 1605971 | NCBI WGS metagenome assembly OLHG01 (sample SAMN03283289) | human gut metagenome | biome: human-associated habitat; material: feces | host: Homo sapiens | place: Peru | collected 2012 | reverse complement strand
TTTTTCATCCTTTTTTACAATGTGTGCTTTTAAAACATAAGTCATCAATCCCGCAAGAATGGACTGAATAATTGCAAGTATAGCCAAACTATACCATGTATCCACTATACAGGCGTTTCCTCTCCTACTGCTCCGGTCTGCTCTTTTTGCAGCTCATCTCTCTTGCGTTGATATTCCTCAATCAAATCGATTATGCTCAAAATCTGCTTCGCAAAGTCTGCCGTCTGGTCTACTGCTGCTGCATCTATTTTACCCTCAACCCATATATATGATACAACAGATACCAAAGTAACAGCAGCGCCGCTAATAGCTTGCACAATATTCTCGTCAGCACCATAGGCTATTGCAATACCAGAGACAGCACCAATTATTGCAAACCATAACTTACGAGATTTTAATTTCTCCCACACTGTTCGCTTATTATCCATTTGTTTTATTCTCCTTTCATATTTTAACCGACAGCATTCTCGCTATCATCATTTTGCATTGCCTTATCATAAGTTATTCCGCCCCTTATATTTTCGCGCTTTGCTTTGTTAAAGTAAAACCCCAAGGCCGTAGCCAAATTACCATAACTCGCCGTTATCAGATAGACAAAAACAGAATAATCGCCAACAAGGGGCGCAATAACCATAGCATACAATGTAACAATACAGGCAAGGGCGATAGAGAAATTAACATACCGTTTACTCGATGATTGCCTATGTTTCCTATATTTGCCCTTGCCATTTTTATTTTTATTTCCCGACATATTTAGCAGACATATAACCAGTTACTAATTTACCATCAATGCAACAAGCTATTTCGTGCCATTCCTCTTTTTTAGGCAATGCTAATAATATGTCATTTTTTCTAACTGTTCCTATTTTTTCGTATTGTGTTCCTCGGCCAGTCCTAACATTAACTGTTTCACCGAGACATTTTGCAATATATGGAGTAGGCTCGATATCCTCACTTTCACTCTCAATATATTTTGCTAAAAACGGATGGCGACCAAACCTATTCCAGTAGCTTTTGCCGCTTGCATCTATATTTCTGCAAACAACGCCAGCATCACGCCCCATGCTCTCAATTACTAACCCATCACCGACATACACTCCAATATGATATATTTTAAGGCCGTTATGCCTAAAAACAAAATCACCCTGCCGAAGTTGGCTCTTGCTAATCTTTTTACTTTTTGCATACAAACCTTTGGAGGATTCGTCTTTTGACAAGCCCTTTAAATTTTGGAAAAAGTACATTATGAGCCCGGAGCAATCAAAAGCATATAGAGGATTTTTTGTCGAGTTAGCAATAAATCGCAAGGCACGGTCTGCATTAACAGTAGATGTCTCGTGACCTCGAACCCATTTAATCAAGTTTTGCTCAGTCATACCACTAAGCTTTTGACCTTGCGCTCCCCACACATAGGCATCACCTATATGCTCATATAAATATTTGATAAACTCGGCAAGCAAATTCATTTCTTCTTACTTCCTCTTGCGATTATAAAGACTAACAGCAGCAACACCAACCATGCAAAAGGCGGGAACAATCATACTAATATCACCAGTCTTAGGCAACACCATACCAACATTAGCGTTAGGCGCAACCTGTGCAACCTGACCAAAGTTATATGTTATTGTCTGTGTCTGGTCTACACGCTTGGCAGCCGCCACCAGCTCTTCAGCAGTTTGTGCGTTTGCAACCGTATTGTCCTTGATTTGTACCTGAAATACTGCGGGCATCTTTACAACTATACCGCAAACCTTATATTCACCAGATTCAAGCGGAATAATTGTATTTTCTGCAAGTGCCAGTCCCTTAGTTGCTAATCTCAATTCACAATGACGAACATCAATACTCTTGGGTACGTCAACTTTAACTTGCAAACAAAATTGAGTATCTTCAACATAAGTTTTTGCATCTAATATTTCGCCAGTGTAAATATCCATCGGCTTAATAGATACAGCAATTTTATCATTTTCCTCAATAGTTATAGTCCACGCAAAAGCCGCGGAATATATAACCAGCATCAAAGCGGCAATGATAATTGCAAAAATCTTTTTCTTAGTCACCTGTTCTAAACTCCTTTCGATAAAATAATTTAGTTATTATATTCAGCCCATTTAGAGCTTCCTTCCTTTGGCTTGTAAACAGTTGATTTTATGTGCTGCGAGATGCATTGCCATAATTTACCATCATATCGCACTATTGTACCCTCAGCAATAACCGAACCATCTGTTATATCTGTCCAGTTTTCATACTCAGTTGTTTCAATCTGCCAGTAAATGCCTAAATAGTCAGCAGGATTTTTACCCCTATTATATTTTATAGCAACATATCCACCCTCAACTTTATCACCAGCAATATAACGCGCTTCTGCATTCCACGCTGCACCCTGTTCGGGAACCGGAATCAATCCATTTCGCGCCTCTTGTAAAACTGCCACCAAATCATTTTCGTGATTATCAATTTCGGCTTTTCGTGCTGCTACCAACTCCATCAATTTAGCTCTCGTCGGCATTTACATTCACCCCTAACATTTCAAGTGCTTCTTGATAGTCTCCAACGGTCGCTTCCGCAATATGTTCCTGCCAACCTTGTACTATTTTATTATCTGTTTCAGTCCAAGTTTCAGTATAATAGAATCCTTCCTTTTGAGGCATTTCAGTTTTTACAATCTGCTTATAACCTAATTGCACTAATACCTCTGGATTGTTTGTAGAAAATATCGAGCCAACCTTGTGCGTTACTCCATTTGTAACAATATCGCTTTCCAGCGTTATAGGCATTCGTGCATATTGCGGATAACCATTTATCAATATAGCGTAATCTGTATTTAACACTTTGCGCCTCCATTTCCATCGAAAGAGGGCTTTATGCCCTCTACAATACGTCTTTATTAACTTTACTTTATCAAACTAACCAACATCAATTTCTATAATCTCGGCAGTGCTGCTCCAATACGGGCTATTTTCAGGATTTCTATAATTCCATGAGCGTTCTGCATCGCACCATCTTGAATAACCATACTCTTTTACCATATATATATCCAACTTCTTAACTGTGTGCGTTGCTTCCGGATAGCTGCCTTCAGCTCCTATCAGCTTTTGATTTTTACCATAATACGTTACATATTGCAGACCAGCAAAATTTGGATTATTTTCTGTTGCTTTACCAGTAACTTTTACAATATACCTTTTCATCTTCTCTTTACCTCCCCTTTTCTCATTTATATGATTAGAAATTGAACTTGAAAACTTCATCTTCAATCTGAATGAAATCTTCATCTTCTGCAAAAAAGAGGTTATTAGCATTGCAGAACTCTTCAACCTGCCTCATAATAGCATAACTTCCTGTTTCACAATATTCATTAGCCATCTCAATCAACTTCTTAGTCATTTCCTTTTCTTTCCTTTCCTTTTGTTATTTATATTATACTATAGGATATCAAAAAAGTAAAGGCTTTTGTACCTAATTTTTTAAGGTATTTTTAACCACTCACCACCTCTTGAACTGCCCAAACAGAATCATAAACATCAAACTCATATGTTTTGCTTGCTTCTATTGACGGTGCTGCCCCTTGAAAAGTGCCATTAAATGATACATTAACTGTTGCGCCAGTTGTAAATTTACCATGCGCCCATTTGTTACCAGTAGTCGGTGCAGTAAAGGCATACGTTCCAACTCCGGAGACAGTATATATTGTATTGGCCGCTAAAGCCGTACCAGAAGTCGGCAGCGATGACGCACTCAGCGGTATATCTTGCTTTTTAGCAAACAACGTATTATGTGCATCTGAAGCTGAATTATGCGAACTAACCGCACTACTTGCAGAACCTTGCGAATCTGCTCCCACATCAGCAGCGGTCAATGATATATCACTTGACAACGCTTTGTTATTTATTTTTAAAGTATTTTTTACATAAGCTGCAAAAATCGAACTATGCGCATCGGAATCACTATTATGATTGCTAACAGCAGACGTTGCCGTACCTGTTGCATCGGCTCCAACATCAGTTGCAGTTAGCGATATATCCTCCGAAAGTGCCTTTTTATTAACCGTCCTTGTTTTAGGAACAAATAAATTATTTAGAGCTGTTTTTATAGCACTCCATAAAACTGTGCGAATTTTGCTGCCAGATGAAACAGAAACATCTACTAATACCAATTTATCATTATCCACGATAGTAGTATCACCAGCAGCTTCTAAGACTGTATTTGTAACATCAGCACCTTTATCTACATCAAGCATTGTTCGAACATCACTCGCGGATAAATCCTCAATATTACCTTGGCCTACGCTTTTTCTACCTTTTATAATATTTGTAGCTGTTTGCGCTAATTTATCGTTTGAAATGCTATTGGCAGGAATATTTTCGGCTTTAACCTCAAAAAGCGCATTATCTTTTAAAAACTGCAAATTGGCTTGAATTATGTCTTGATCTTTCGAACTAAAATTGCGTGATATAGGCACATTGGCAGTAAAACTTTTAGCAGCACCCACATAACCACGCTCAACATCTATAAAATTATTTCCTATCGCTGTAATCTTCACGACCTCAGATAAATCCGAAGCAATACCTATTGTTGCCAGCGTTGGCACAGCGGGGAAAACACTAACATCTGCAACATAAATTCGAGTATCGCTCGAACCAATTTCTTGTGTCAATGTCGTAGTAGGCGAAAATGCTTTTGTATTAAACATTGTTTGCCATGCCATTTAATACGTACCTCCTTCCATTGATTGTATAAAACCTAATATTGTAATTACTACTGATATATGAGCAAGGGCATTTGGTCTAACCGAGAATGTATACCAACTGCCTCGATTTATATTACCATCTGCATTTAGCAGCCAATCCGTTATATCTATTTCTGTACTCGAACCTGCAAAACTCCCTCTCGAAGCACCATTAACACTAAAATACATTGCATTAGGATAACCGAACCTAAATATTCCGGGCTCTACTGTATGTTTGTGGCCGGGGATAGTTACTGTATGTGTATGGTCTGGAACACTAAAACTATGCGTATGACTTGGCACAGAAAATTGGTGACTATGGGAAGGTGTTTCAAACGTATGCCTATGCGACGGGAATGTTACATCATGCGTGTGGCTTGAAATGCTCATATCGTGCGTATGCTGCATATCATGCGTATGTTTGGTCGGCGTTGTATAGCTGTGTGTATGCTTATTATCACCTTTTAATGCAGAGCCAGTCACATTGTACACGCCACTATTAGTAGCTGTAACATTTTTGCGGCTTATACCAGAGGTTGACACTGCACTCTTATTACTCGTTGACGATTCTGTTGTTCCACCGCCGCTTGATGTGCTACGAGATGAATAGCCACCGCTCGAACTTGTACTTGAAGAAGCTCCGCCACTTGAGCTTGTGCTTGAAGAAGCTCCGCCACTTGCACTTGTATAACTTTCTTGGTCTGTCGTGCTGACTGTTGCTGAATAAGCTCGAAAACTCTCCATTGTAATTTTTGCAACTACTTTATTGACGAATCGCATACCAGCAGGAATATAAAACTGACAATCAAGCGCATTTTTTGAGTCTGCATTATCCACATAGGCAATCGCATAAATATTTGTTGCACCTTGTGAATATGTTGTTTCTATCCTCTGCCTGTCTGAGAGGTCTGCTATTGTTTGCGCTATACTAACACGCTTATTGGCTAACTCATAGCTAACATCATCTATATCACCGTATGATATTTTTTTCTTTGTCACGTAGGTCGTTTCATGGCCAATTATATCAACCATATCGCCAACATCTATATCGCCAATAAAACCACAACTATATGTTACAACAGGGTCTTGCAACTCCTGCAACATTCGCTGCGCTGCTCCATATAATGCTTCGACATTATCATAGCGCCTATCAACCCAAATTCGCTCACGAATACCATATTTCGCAATATGAGCAGCATCAGCTAAAATATAGCCTTTGCCATCTGTCATACTTTTTATATTTAGCTGATTTACACCTTCGCCAGAACCATACGCATATAATTTTGTAACATGATTTTCGTAATCTGGCTCTTGGTCATAACTCAGTCTATTATAGCCATACCTAACATGTAATTTAGGCTCTGCATTTGTATCAAAATTTAGCAAACTTAATTTCCACGGATATTTCGATGTATCAGTACGCCAGATATATTCAGCGTTAAAACATCGAGGGATACTAAAAATAGCGGCTAATAAATTCTCTTTTTCAAATCCATATTCGAATTTACGGTTAAAGTCGCATTTATCAAGAACCCAGTCTTGCGTATCTTGTTTAGACAATAGATATTCTAAGACTGTTCTTGTATCTTGATAATAGCCACCTATTTGCACTATACCCGGCATTGTTTTATCCAGCAAATTTGCTAAAACATGCTCACAATGGTACGAATTATACGGCATATCATCAGTATCTATACCATATCCAGACGGGAAAAGTCTATACAATTCACCGCTATCTATTCTGACATATCTATATGGTAGACAAAATTCATTTTTGCTATCCGAAGCAGGAAGTTTAAAATCTAAATACCATAATGCATTAACATTTTGTTCCTCCTGCACATCGAACGCATTTTGTAATACCGCAACTGGCTCGCGGTCTATATTATATATCTCTAATTTGTGCATCATTACAAGTACCTCTCAACATAGGACAATGTACCCGATAATGCTCCACCAGTGCCGCTATCAACTGCAATAGACAGAGTATCACGCGATAACTGCAACCAATCGCCAGAATAGAATTTATAAACATTTACGCCATCCAAATATACAGTATAGTTTTCGCAGTCTACAACCAACGTACCACCAGGAGGAATTGTAACGCCTATTGAAATTTGCTTTGACGTAGTAGATACTACATCTAACACGGCCATCAATGCACCAGTCGCAATCGGATAGCGAAGCTTATTAAATGCAAATTCAACTTCTGCGTCAAAATCTATTTTATTTTTTATTTTATTGCTGCGAATAACGTTTAACGTTAGCTCTTGCTTTAATCCAATACCAGCGTTTACTTTGGCGCTCTGTATTTTCTGCAAATCAAACTGTACTAACAAATCCAGCTCTTTAGCCAACTTGCGAAATTTATTTATTCCAGCGTCAGCAGAGGCTAATAAAACATTTGAGATTTTTTGAACCCTAAACCAGCAGGGAACCATCTCTACCTCTCCCGCCAAGCCCGTACTATAAATAGATAGCCGTAAATTTTCTGCTGCTATACCAATTGAAGCTGCTAATTCACAAACAAACGTCAGTGTGCGCTCTTTTTGTTGTCCCTGAGCCGCACCGCCTATATCATATTTTATTAGGTCGTATTTGCTATGCGGCATCCTTTAACCTCCTAATAATTTTAATTAGCTGATAACGAGATACTGCCAATTGTATATTGCGTCATATCTCCCGCAGAATATGTATCAGCACCGCCAGAAACAAATGCAATTAAATTTCCCGCTGTTGCTGCATCATATATCGCGTCATGTGTGTATGCTCCTAAATTAACAGTTGCAACAGGATATTTAACAGCAGCAGTATTACTAATTTGTGCTTGCCCTGTCGAAGTTTGCGCTGGCGTACTGAATGTAATTTGCTGTCTTGCAAAATTGCCGCCAGTTAATTCCGAACCGCCATCTTCGGGCGAACCATTAAAAAGAGTAACATACGGTGTAAATCCTGCTAAAGTAGTACCCTTAAAAACATTCAGAATAGATGTCTTAAAAGCAGAACTAAAATTACCAGTTATCCAGAATTTAGCCTCGCCAACACGCACAACAGGAGCAGTACCAGTTTTAATTACTTTGGGCGTTTGCAGCGGTGCATAAAACAGCATATTACCGCCTGTTTTACTGTCATATACCGCAACCCAATTGGCTGTACCAGCATCGGCATCTGCCTGAGCAAAAACAACTTCTTCCGAATTTTGGAATCCTATATTTCCACTCATAGCGGCGGGATTGCTAAATTTTATTTGAACACGCTCGTATCCTGTATATGTGACGGGGACTGCGCCAGAACCATCATCACTTGGCTGACTTGTTAGCAATTCGAGAAAGCAACCCGAAACACCAGCAAAAGCCACACCTAATAATGTATTCAGTATTTTATTTTCTGTGTAATTTGTAAAATACATTTATTACAAACTCCCTTCTTTTTCAACCGTCGTTATTGTTATGTTTGATACATTTGCATTACCAATATTTTGTATTCGTATTACAACAGGAGCGGGGAATGTACCTTGATATTCGATTGAGTTATTACCACTTTGAACAGACTTAGCCGGAATATCTTTATATGCAAATGGCTCACATATAAAATTTAATTGAAACGGCTCCATATGGGACAGGCTCTTCCAGTCCAAATCATCTGCGTCTTGCAACTCACCAATATAATATTTATCAGGGTCGTCCCATATATATAATCGAGCTTTTTTACTTAGCCAATAGGTAACTTCTCTCCATTCTGCCCGCTCATACTCTTTTTTGCTATAACATCTTAACGTTATACCTATGTCGTCATAATCTTTCGAACCATAGTCAAATGTACCGCTTTTTCCTGCTATTGTCTGTCGCCTTAATCTTTTAGGCGGAATAAACGGAATCACATCATCTACATATATACCATAGTTTAAAGATGATTGACTATTAAAAACAAATTCTCCAATTTTTAGCTCCATGCCAATCCTCCACCAGTTGAACGAATTTGATTGCGAACAGCTTTGCCTAATTTATTGCCCAACCTATCAACATCATAATCGTTAGCAACCTCTGCATTTACATAAACCGTTATATTTGCGCCGTTAGATTTATCCCTGTTTTGCTGTTTGGTCAGTATTCGCTCACCTTCATGCACTGTCACTTGCATAGTACGAGGAACATAATCCAAACCTGTTGCAAAATGGCCTTTAGTCTTACCAAAGTTTTTCGCACCAACAGCGCCAACCGCTCTGTTCCATGTGTTTCTAACCCAATCTACAGCACTAAGCACCCAATCTCTAACAGCCGTGAAAGCCGATTTAAAACCACTTAACAAACCTTCAATAATTTTGCGGCCTACGTTTCGCAGAGCATCAATTAGCTGCGTAAACGCTTTAACAGGGTCTTCTTTTGCCAACTCAAACCATGCTTGAACATTCGTCCAAATCTCCTTGCAACCCTTCAAGAAATTTGTAATAACCTCTTTGGCCTTAACATATACAGTTGCTATTAACTGTACCAGTATTTTTATAATGCCCTCTAAAATTTTACCCAGCGCCTTATATAAATTCTGCCAGAATGATTCAACACCAGCTAATATTGTTTGTAATCCACCCTCAACATCACCTGTTGCAATCTGTATCAAGCCTTTTAGCAATCCTAAAATCAAATCAATAGCACCGCTAAATAAAGCCTCGATTCCTTCCCAGAATGCAGAAAATGCTTCTTTTATTGTTTCAAACCAACTACTTAAAAGTGTTTCGTGTTCTTCAAACCAACTTCCGAATAGCTCAGAAAGCCATTCAACAAATTCATTTATTTTATCACGGAACCCGCCAAAATTAGTTGCATAAGCTGCTGCAAGCGCTCCAATAGCCCCAATTACCAAGGCAATAGGAGAAGTTAAACCGCCTATCACTGGAATCAATATATCAATAGCAGATTTTACACTACCAATCAATTTTACAACATTACCAAAAACAACCAACAACGGGCCAATAGCAGCGACAATTAACCCAGCCTTAACAATCATTTCTTTCGTAGGCTCATCCAAATCGTGAAATTTTTGTATAGCCTCTTTTATCCAATCTAAAAATTCCTGCAAATAAGGCAATATAATTTCACCTAATTCACGTGCAACATTTGTTAGAGTATTCCAAAACATCTGCAACTGGCTTGCAAAAGTTTCGTATCTCTTGGACGCTTCTTCGGTCAATGCTGTATTGTCTTGCCATGCCGAATTAGCGGTTTCAAGCGTATTGCCTAATAAATCACCCGCTGATGCAAGAGATTTTAACATATTAGATTGCCTTATTCCAGTTAATCCTAAATCTTCCAACAGCAGGACAGTATTTCCGCCATTTTCTTCGACCTTACCCAACCCGGTTATAAATGCTTCAATTGCTTCAATTGGTTTAGTTTTCCATGTGGTCGCAAATTCTTCCGAAGTCATATTTGCTGTTTTTGCGAACAATTCTAACTTATCACCACCAGTAGCAACAGCTTTCTCGATTTCGTTAATTGTCTGAGCCATTGCTGTGCCGCCAGCTTCCGACTCTATGCCAACAGAAGACATAGCCGTGGCCAAGGCCAGTATTTCAGGCGTAGTTAGTCCTGCAATTTTACCGCTGGCAGCCAATCGAGTAGCCATAGAAACAACATCCGATTCGGTTGTAGCATAGTTATTACCTAAATCAACTATGGTCGAGCCAAAGCGTTCGACTGCATCAGGAGCTTCTTCTCCCATAATATTCATAATTCGGGCAATAGCCGTTGCAGCTTCTTCGCTACTTAAATTCGTACTATCACCCAACTTTATCATCGTTTCGGTAAACGTTAATAAATTATCTACACCTCGAACACCAAGCTGACCCGCTATTTCCATAACTGCCGCAAATTGTGAAGCACTCTGAGGCATTCTCTCGGATGCGTCAATTATACCGTCCTTTAATTGGGCATACTCTTCTTCCGTTGCATCTACGGTTTTACGAACCCCAGCAAAAGCGCTCTCAAAATCTGACGCAGATTTAACAGCAGCAGCTAATCCGCCAACAATAGGCACTGTTAGATTTTTTGTAGCTGTCGAACCAATGGAGGTTATGACGCCACCAGCGGCCTGCATTTTATCACTAAATTTTGCAGAATCCGATTGCATTGTCTGCATGGCGCTTTGAAATTTTCCAACGCCAGCATCAAACCCTTTTGTATCTAAATCTAAATAGGCAACAGCACTGCCTAAATTAACCGCCAATTATGTATCAACCTCCTTTCACGGCTTATTCAAACTGTTTATATAATTCTGTAAATGATTTATAATGTTTGCGCGGAACATCGAATTTCGGCTCTTTAGGCTCTTTTTCGTCTGTCATAGTCAAAACTATTTCCGCGCAAACCTCATCAAAACAATATGCAGTGTACTCGTCTGGAATATTTAATAATTCTGACGGTCTACACGCATAATGTTTTGATAGGTTTATTATTCTAATTATTTGACGTGTTTTAACGAAAGTTTTTCAGGCTGCGAACCCCATTTTGAGCATAATTATATATAAATGTATACTG
>OLHG01002074.1_pt1 | contig 11263 bp, 8 predicted proteins | sample 1605971 | NCBI WGS metagenome assembly OLHG01 (sample SAMN03283289) | human gut metagenome | biome: human-associated habitat; material: feces | host: Homo sapiens | place: Peru | collected 2012 | reverse complement strand
AAGGTAAATGGCGAAACAGAAACCCGCCGCGGCAGGAAGCTCTATGACGGAGACGCTGTAGAAGCCAGAGGAATGTCCTTTACGGTATCTTCTCCTGTGAAAAAGTAATGTTTATTAAGTCATTAAGACTTGCGGATTATCGTAACTATGAAACTCTTTCTCTGGATTTTTCAGAAGGAACCAACATTTTTTACGGTGACAATGCGCAGGGAAAAACAAATATACTGGAAGCTCTTTACCTGATTGCTACGACAAAATCTCATCGGGGAGTCTTTGATAAAGATCTGATACGCTTCGGATGTCAGGAAGGACATGTCCGATGTGTTGTGATTAAGAATGGCATTGATTATCAGGTAGATCTGCATCTTAGAAAGTCCAGGGCAAAAGGAATTGCGATTAACGGACAGAGAATACGTAAGGCATCGGAGCTGATCGGTCTTCTCCATATTGTTTTTTTCTCACCGGAGGATCTTTCCATCGTAAAGGATGGTCCCTCCCAGAGAAGACGTTTTATGGACATGGAGCTGTGTCAGCTGGATGAATCCTATCTGTACGATCTGAATCATTACAACAAGGTGCTGGAGCAGCGCAACAAGCTGCTTCGTCAGATTGCAGACAACCCTTCTCTTTCCATGACACTGGATGTATGGAATGATCAGCTTCTGGATTACGGGAAGAAGATTATCCGGAGACGCCGTGTTTTTCTGGAGGATCTGAATGAAATCATCCGGGAAATGCACGAGAATCTTTCCGGCGGCAGGGAACATCTCTCCCTATGCTATGAACCGAATGTGTCAGAGGATCATTTTGAAGAAGAGCTTTTCCGGTTTCGTGAGAGGGAGAAATACATCGGTTCTACGGCAGTGGGACCTCATAAAGATGATTTTTCCTTTGTCTGTGATGAGATTGATTTACGGAAATTCGGGTCACAGGGACAGCAAAGAACCTGTGCACTTTCTCTGAAGCTTTCGGAGCTTCAGCTGGTAAAGAAGATGATCGGCGAAGAGCCGGTTCTGATGCTGGATGATGTATTATCAGAGCTGGATACAAACCGACAGAACTATCTTCTGAATTCGCTTGGCGGAATACAGACCTTTATTACATGTACGGGACTGGATGAATTTGTGAATCATCGTTTTTCGATTGATCGCCTTTATCGGATCCGTGAAGGTCAGGTTGTGGAAACGAACGGAATATCATGATAACAAGGAGCCGTTTTTGAACTGCGGCAGAAAGTGGAATAATGGCAGCAGAAGAAATCAAGAATCTTTTAGAGGCCGCGCAGGAAGATCAGAAGGCGCAGCAGGCAGAGGGATTTGCACGGGAATATGCCGAGAATGAGAAGGAATATAAGGACGATAATGTCAAGGATACGAAGGATGTAGGATCCTATACGGCTGATGACATTCAGGTTCTGGAAGGACTTCAGGCAGTTCGCAAGCGTCCCGGCATGTACATTGGAACCACATCCTCCAGAGGACTTCATCATCTGGTCTACGAGATTGTAGATAATTCCGTCGATGAGGCCCTTGCCGGATACTGCACGCATATCGAGGTTTTCATCAATCCGGGAAACAGCATTACGGTATCGGATAATGGACGCGGAATTCCGGTCGGAATCAATCACAAAACCGGTATGACGGCGGTGGAGGTGGTCTATACCATTCTTCACGCAGGCGGTAAATTCGGCGGCGGAGGATACAAGGTTTCCGGTGGTCTTCATGGCGTCGGAGCATCGGTTGTCAACGCTCTTTCCAGCTGGCTGGAGGTTACCGTCAGACAGGATGGTAAAATACATGTCATTCGTTTTGAAAACGGCGGTCATGTGAAGGAAAAGCTTCACGTGATTGGAACCTGCGCGGCAGAGGATACGGGAACCAGTGTTACCTTCCAGCCGGATCCGTCGGTATTCCAGGAAACGACGGTATATGATTATGACATCATTAAGGCAAGACTCCGTGAGATGGCCTTTCTGACCAAGGGGCTCAAGATCACGCTTACCGACCTTCGGGAAGAAGGAAAGCAGGAAAACGGAGAACCGAGAAAGGATGTCTTCCACTATGAGGGAGGAATCCGGGAGTATGTTGCGTATCTGAACCGAAGCAAAACACCGCTGTACTCCGAAATTCTTTATTTCGACGGGACGAAGAACAACGTCTATGTCGAGGTATCCATGCAGCATAACGATGCTTATAATGTTTCGGAATACAGTTTCGTCAACAACATCAACACTCCGGAAGGCGGTATGCATCTGACCGGCTTCCACAATGCGATGACGAAGACCTTCAACGACTATGCAAGAAAGAACGGAATTCTGAAAGACAGTGAGCAGAATCTGTCCGGTGACGATATTCGTGAAGGACTTACCGCAATCGTTTCCGTTAAGGTTGAGGATCCCCAGTTTGAGGGACAGACGAAGCAGAAGCTTGGAAACATCGAAGCCAGAGGCGCGGTGGATTCCGTTGTCAGTGAAAAGCTGACCTACTATCTGGAGCAGCATCCCGATGTTGCAAAGACAATCTGTGAGAAGGCACTTCTTGCGCAGCGTGCCAGAGAGGCTGCCCGAAAGGCAAGAGATCTGACCAGAAGAAAAACTGCCCTGGAGACGATGTCACTTCCCGGAAAGCTTGCCGATTGCTCGGATAAGGATCCGAAGAACTGTGAAATATTCCTCGTAGAGGGTGATTCCGCAGGCGGCTCCGCCAAGAGCGCGAGAAATCGTTTTACGCAGGCAATTCTTCCCCTCCGAGGCAAAATTCTGAATGTCGAGAAGGCAAGAGAAGATCGGATTTACGGCAATGAAGAAATAAAGGCAATGATCACAGCCTTTGGAACCGGAATTCACGAAGAATTTGACATTGCCAAGCTTCGTTATGACAAGATCATCATTATGACGGATGCCGATGTCGACGGAGCACATATTGATACGCTGATGCTGACCTTCCTGTACCGCTTCATGCCGGAGCTGATCCGTCAGGGGCATGTCTATCTCGCAATGCCGCCGCTCTTTAAGCTCGAGCGCAATAAGAAGGTATGGTATGCCTACAGCGATGAAGAGCTTGCCGGTATTCTGAATGAAGTCGGCAGGGACAATAATAACCGCATTCAGCGCTACAAGGGACTTGGAGAGATGGATCCAGAGCAGCTCTGGGAGACGACCATGGATCCGGAGCGCAGAATTCTTCGCCGTGTCAATATCGATGAAGAAAGTGAGTCCGAAGTGGATCTTACGTTTACCACTCTCATGGGGGATCAGGTCGAACCCAGACGGGAGTTCATCGAGCAGAATGCAAAGTTTGTCCAGAATCTGGACGTATAAAGAGGCAACAATAAAGGAGTCTTCATGGAAGACAACGTTTTTGACAGCAGAATACATGATGTTGATCTGAATAAGACCATGCGTAATTCGTATATTGATTACGCTATGAGTGTCATTGTTCAGAGAGCACTGCCGGATGTCCGGGACGGAATGAAGCCGGTTCAGAGAAGAATTCTCTGGGCAATGAGCGAGCTGGGCAATACTCCGGACAAGCCGCATCGTAAGTGTGCCCGTATCGTCGGCGACACAATGGGTAAGTACCATCCGCATGGAGACAGCTCTATTTACGGAGCTCTCGTTTACATGGCTCAGCCATGGTCCATGCGTTACTGCCTGGTTGACGGACACGGAAACTTTGGCTCTGTGGACGGCGACGGTGCTGCAGCAATGCGATATACCGAGGCGAGACTGACGAAGATTTCTACGGAAATGATGGCCGATATCAATAAGGACACTATTGATTTTGTAGACAACTTCGATGGAACAGAGAAGGAGCCCGCTGTTCTTCCTGCGCGTTTTCCGAATCTTCTGGTAAACGGAACGACAGGAATTGCGGTAGGTATGGCAACCAACATTCCTCCGCACAATCTGCGCGAGGTGGTTGCGGCCTGCACAAAAATGATTGATAACCGGGTTCAGGAGAACCGGGATACCGACATTGAAGAGCTGCTTGATATCATCAAGGCTCCTGACTTCCCGACAGGCGGCATCATTATGGGTCTGCAGGGGGCACGTGAAGCGTACATGACCGGAAAGGGCAAGATCATTACCCGTGCGGTCACGGACATCGAGCCCATGCAGAACGGCAAGAACCGCATTGTTGTGACGGAGCTTCCGTATCTTGTCAATAAGGCAAATCTGATTAAGAACATTGCGGATCTTGTCAAGAATAAGAAGATTGAAGGCATTACGGACCTGCGGGATGAGTCTGACCGAGACGGAATGCGGATTGTCATTGAGCTTCGGCATGATGTCAATGCGAATATCATTCTGAATCAGCTGTTCAAGCATACGCAGATGCAGGATACCTTCGGTGTCATTATGCTGTCTCTGGTAAACGGGGAACCGAAGATCCTTGGTCTTAAGGATATGCTGACCTACTACCTGAAGCATCAGGAGGAAGTGGTCACCAGAAGAACGCAGTATGATCTGAATAAGGCACAGGAGCGTGATCACATCGTTCAGGGTCTTCTGATTGCCATTGATCATATTGATGAGGTGGTACGTATCATCCGCTCATCTTCTTCTGTACAGGAAGCGAAAAACCGTCTGACAGAGCGCTTCGGTCTGGATGATGTGCAGGCACAGGCAATTGTAGATATGCGTCTTCGCGCACTGACCGGTTTGGAGCGCGACAGACTTGAGGCGGAGCATGCTGAACTTTTGAAGACGATTGCACGGCTGCAGGCAATTCTTTCCGACCGCAATCTTCTGCTTGGTGTAATTCGTGATGAAATGAATGTCATTGCAGATAAATACGGTGATGAGAGACGTTCACAGATCAATGTTCACGCAGATCTTTCCGAGATCGAGATGGAGGATCTGATTCAGAACGAGAACTGTGTCATTACAAGAACAAGCCTTGGCTACATCAAGAGAACCTCCGCAGACGAGTTCCGTGCACAGAATCGCGGCGGAAGGGGAGTCAAGGGAGCACATACGATTGATGACGATTATGTAGAGGATCTTCTGATGACCGCCATCAAGGACACCCTCCTTATTTTCACAACCAAGGGGCGCGTCTATAAGCTGAAGACCTACAAGATTCCGGAAGCCTCCAGAACCTCGCGCGGAACTGCAATTGTCAATCTTCTCCAGCTGGATGCGGACGAGAAGGTATCTGCACTGATCCCGGTTCAGAGCATCAGTGATGATAAGAGTCTCTTCATGGTGACGCGGAACGGAATCGTGAAGAAGACAAGATGCAGAGAGTTTGCCAATATTCGGTCCAACGGCATCAATGCCATTGCCATTCAGGATGGGGATGCTTTGATTGAAGTCAAGGAAACCTGTGCAGACGATGACATCATCATTGTTACGAAAAAGGGAATGTCTGTGCGTTTCCACGAGACGCAGGTCCGTGCAACAGGCCGCAGCTCCATGGGTGTCATGGGAATCCGTCTGGATGAAAATGACTGTGTGGCCGGAATGCAGCTGAGCTCACAGGGAGATTCCATCCTTGTTGTATCTGAAAAGGGCATGGGCAAGCGCAGCTCCCTGGAAGATTTCCGTGTGCAGAATCGCGGCGGTAAGGGCATCAAGTGCTATAAGATCACAGAAAAAACAGGCGATGTTGTGGGTGTCAAGGCCGTCAATGATGACCATGAAATTATGATGATCACCTCAGCCGGAATCATTATCCAGATCCGGATGAATGAGGTGCCGGTACATGGCCGCATTACCTCCGGTGTGAAGCTGATCAATCTGGAAGATGGTGTGAAGGTCGTAAAGATTGCGAAGGTTCGTGAGGATGTCGATGACGACACCATGCGGACGGAAGATCGGACGGAGAACGAAAAGGAAGACAATTGAAAAAAGAAACGCAGGCACAGCAGCTTGATCATGGCTTTGGACCCTTATACTCCGATCACTCAAGAATTCTGATTCTGGGAAGCTTCCCTTCCGTAAAATCTCGGGAAGCCAGCTTCTATTACGGACATCCGCAGAATCGGTTCTGGAGAATCATGCGTGCGCTTTATGATCCGGATGTGGAAAAACAGATCCAAAATGGGAAAAAGATTGACCCTCCTGCATCCATGGATGAAAAAAAAGCACTCATTCTGGATCATGATCTTGCTCTGTGGGACACCATAGAGCGCTGCACCATTGTCGGATCTTCGGACAGCTCCATTCGTGATGTCACGGTGACAGATCTTCCGTGGCTTCTGGAGCAATGTCCGATTGAGAGAATCTATTGCAATGGAACAGCCTCCTATGACCTGTTCAGGAAGTATTCTCTTCCTGTTCTGGAAAAATGGTGTAAGAAACAGAAAAGGGAAGCTCCGATTGTATCGAAGCTTACCTCTTCTTCTCCTGCAAATGCAGCCTGGTCTCTTTCAAGGCTGCTGGATGAATGGAAGAAAATCAATCTGCCTGCGGAAGGTTCAGTTCCTGATTCAGATACTTGACGACCTCCTCACCATCCAGGCCATGTACCATGCAGGCATCGCCCAGATTCTCCATCAGAGCCGCCGGGCAGCTGATGCAGCCCATGCCGACACGCATTAGAACTTCCGCTGCGTCCGGGTGTGCCAGAATCACATCTCTTACAATCATATCGGAACGGATGGGCTCTTTGCTCTGCTGTTCCTGTTCATTCATTTCTGCCATAGGTTTGACCTCCGAAATTCTATAAAGCAGCATAGATTGCTGTCTGTCATTGATTACTTCTGCTCAGTGTAACATAAAATAAAAATGCGGGAAACGTATCCCTGTTATTCGATTCCGGTTACCTTGTAATCCTTATCTTCTACGGTTTTCTTTAAAAGATCATCGGATACATCTCCGGAGAGTTCGAGAACCGCAGTTCCGTTTTCATGTGAAACCTCTGCGCTGATAACACCATCCAGAGCTTCCAGAGCTTTCTTTACCGTTGCTTCGCAGTGGCAGCACATCATTCCTTCAATCTTCATTGTTTTTTTCATTTTTTTGTCCTTTCCTTTTTCTTTCCCTGTTTCAGGTTGATTCATGGTTATAAGTTTTCTGTCATTTCGGAGAGTATTTCTGCCTCTGTGATCCTTTCCGGAATCGTGAAGCCGGAAAAGATTCAGCCGGAGTGCATTCATGCATACGAAGAGGCTTGAGCAGCTCATTGCTGCAGCACCCCACATCGGATTCATGTTAAGTCCCCAATGAGCATACAGCCCGGCAGCCAGCGGAATCAAGAGTACATTGTAGAATAAAGCCCAGAAAAGGTTTTCGACAATGTTCCGGTAAGATGCACGTGAGAGACGCACTGCAGCGGCGACATCGGTCAGTCTGGATTTCATCAGGACGACATCGGCTGCATCGATGGCAACATCTGTCCCTGCACCGATGGCAATGCCGATATTTGCCCTCGTAAGAGCAGGAGCATCGTTGATACCATCTCCGACCATGGCAACCTTTCCGGATTTTTGCAGCATTTGAATGATCTTTTCTTTTTCTTCCGGAAGAACCTGCGCGGCAACTTCATCCACACCTGCCTGTTTTCCGATGGCGTCTGCTGTTCGGCGATTGTCTCCGGTAAGCATGACAACGCGGATGCCCATATTTCTGAGCTCCTGAACAGCCTGGGCTGAATCCTCGCGGATGGGATCGGCCACGGCAATCAGACCAAGGAGCCTTCCGTCCTCTTCAAAGTACATCGTTGTTTTTCCGCTTTCGGAAAGTCTGTCCGCAGCCTTTCTCATATTCGCATGGATGGAGGCCTTTGTCAGGATAAATTCTTCCTTTCCTCCGGAAATCTGTTTGCCTTGAAGAATGCCGGTCAGCCCGTTTCCGGGAAGAACCTGAAGATCAGAAAGTCCGGAGAAATCCGGATTTCCTGCTTTCTCAGATTCGGCGGCATAGGCAATGATGGCTTTGGCAAGAGGATGCTCAGAATGATATTCCAGAGCGGCTGCTTTCTGAAGAAGCTCTGATCCGGTGACGCCGTCAGCGGGAAGAACATCTGTCACAGCAGGAGCTCCGCTCGTAATGGTGCCGGTTTTATCAAGCGCTGCGATTTGAATATTTCCGGTCTCCTGTAAGGCTTCCGCAGTTTTGAATAGAATTCCGTTTCTGGCTCCGAGACCGTTTCCGACCATAATGGCAACCGGGGTGGCGAGGCCGAGTGCGCAGGGGCAGGATACTACAAGAACGCAGATTCCGTGAGCCAGTGCAAAACCAATGTCTTTCCCGAGTAGAAGCCAGACCACAATAGTAATGACAGACAGAACAATCACAGAAGGAACAAACACGGAGGAAATCCGGTCAGCCAGCTTAGCAACGGGGGCCTTTGTGGCAGCTGCGTCGCTGACGAGCGAGATGATCTGGGAAAGAGTGGTATCCTCTCCTACTCTTGTGGCACGGCATTTTAAGAAACCGCTCTGATTGGTGGTTGCAGAGCTGACCTGGGAGCCGGGCTCCTTGTCGACCGGGATGGATTCTCCGGTCAGAGCAGCTTCGTTGACTGCGCTGATCCCTTCCAGAACGATACCGTCTGTCGGAATGCTTTCACCGGGTCTTACTGTAAAAATATCTCCGCACTGCACCTCATCGACGGAAACAGTAATCTCTTTCCCGTTCCGAATCAGGGTTGCGGTTTTAGGAGCAAGCTCCATCAGCGATTTGAGAGCGTTCGTTGTTTTACCCTTGGAAACAGATTCCAGCATTTTTCCTACGGTAATCAAAGTCAGAATCATGCCGGCAGATTCAAAATAAAACTCATTCATGTAGGGCATTGCTGCTTCGGAGCCACCGGATACCTGTGCACCTGTCATGGCAAAGAGCATAACCGTGGAGTAGGCAAAGGCTGCCCCGGAGCCAAGTGCAATGGTGGAATCCATGTTGGGCGCACCATGGAAGAGACTTTTGAATCCGGAGATAAAAAATTTCTGATTGATTACCAGGATAATTCCGGATAACAAAAGCTGTATCAGACCCATTGAGACGTGATTTCCCTTCATGAAGGAAGGAACAGGCCACCCCCACATGTGAACACCCATCGAGAAATACATCAGAATGAGGAGAAAGAAAACCGACCAGACCAGCCTTTTCTTCAGAATCCTGGTATTGTGATCCGTCAGGGCATCCTTTTCTGCGGCAATCTTTGCCGAGTAGCTTTCTTTTCCGGAATCAGAAGCTGTTTCCTTCATGGAGGCACCGTATCCTGCATCCTCGACGGCCCGGATGACCGCCTCCGGGGCTGCGGAGCCTTCTACGCCAAGCGAATTGGTCAGAAGGCTCACAGAGCAGGAGGTCACTCCCGGAACCTTGCCAACTGCTTTCTCCACACGTGACTGGCAGGCGGCGCAGCTCATGCCGGTCACAGTATACTGTTTTATACTCATCCATTGTCTCCTTTCTTTTTGTCGGGGGAAAACCGACATTTTACAGTGAATCCGTACACTTTATTTCATGAGCTTCTGGAGAACCTTTACCAGCTCATCTACCTTTTCCTCACCGCCGTTGCGGATATCCTCCGTCACACAGGATTTAATGTGCTCGGAAAGAAGTACCTTTGTGAAGCTGTTGAGCGCGCAGGATGCCGCGGACACCTGGGTCAGAATATCCACGCAGTATGCATCGTTCTCGACCATTCTGCGAATACCGCGGATCTGTCCCTCAATGCGGTTCAAACGAGTGATGAGATCCTTTTCTTCAGCATCCGGTCGACTTTTATGACGGCAGCAAAAGCTTTTCTTTTCTTCCTCGCTCATTGCAACTCCTTTCTGAACCCACAGTTTTTCTGAAGTGAATAAAATACCAAATAAACAGATACCCACATGGGGTATCATGCAAATAGAATATATACCCTAATGGGGTATATGTAAAGCAAAAAGAGTTTTCTGCGTACAGCAAAATTTCCTTTTCTTTTCCGGATGGGCTATAATACAACCAGCTATGCTTTGTATCCTGAAAGGGGATTTTGTCTCATGAAAAATATCATTGTAACCGGCTGCAACGGACAGCTCGGAATCGCAGTCAATAAGCTTCTTGGTGAGAATGAGGAATATCATCTTGTCAATACCGATGTTTCAGACCCGGGATTTGTCAAGGTGGATCGTAAGCTTGACATCACCAATGTAGAAGAGGTTCTGAATTTTGCAAAAGAGGTAAAGCCGTACGCCATCATCAACTGTGCTGCGTACACCGCGGTAGACGCGGCGGAAACACATCTGGATCTGAACTACAGGATCAATGCAATCGGACCGAGAAATCTTGCAATTGCCGCAACCGAGAATCAGGCGAAGCTGGTTCATATCTCTACCGATTATGTTTTCCCGGGAACCTCAGAGAAGCCTCTGACAGAGTTTGATCCTACGGGCCCGAAGAGTGTTTACGGCATCACAAAGCTTGCCGGAGAGAATTTTGTGAAGGATTTTGCCAGAAACTACTTCATTATCCGCACGGCCTGGCTCTACGGAGAGGGCAAGAACTTCGTCCGTACCATGCTGAAGGTTGCAGAAACGCATGATGAGGTAACCGTTGTGGATGATCAGTTCGGCTCTCCTACCAGCACGAAGGAGCTGGCAAAGGCGATCGCTGCTCTTCTTCCCACCGATAATTACGGACTGTTCCACGGAACCTGTGAAGGCTCTACAAGCTGGGATGAATTCACCAGAGAGATTTATCGTCTTGCGGGAATTGCAACAAGAGTGAAGAGTGTCACTACGGCAGAGTACCAGGCTGCCAATCCGCAGTCGGCTCCCCGCCCGCACTATTCGATTCTGGATAACTATATGTTCCGGCTGACAACCGACCATGTCTATGCAGACTGGCAGGCAGCACTGGATGTTTATATGACCGAGATGGGGTATAAGGCCTGAATGAACTTTTTAGCATATGCGTTTCATAATCCCCTGTTTGTGGCGTCGGCATGCAGCTGGCTTGTAGCGCAGCTGTCGAAGACGATCCTGTATATGATCATTAATCATAAGTTCTGCTTTGAACGGATCTTTGGTGCGGGAGGCATGCCCAGTGCACATTCTGCGACGGTATGCGCACTGGTTGTTTCGACTGCTGTCGTATATGGTCCGTCCGGATTTGAGTTTCCGATGGCGGTGTTCTTTGCCTTTATTGTCATGTATGACGCAATGGGGGTCCGCAGAGAGACCGGTGAGCAGGCCAAGGTACTGAATGAAATCGTAAGCCAGTGGTTTCAGATGGGAAATAAACTGCAGAGCAGAGATCCGATGGAACAGCTGAAGGAATTTGTCGGTCACACACCTTTGCAGGTTCTGATCGGCGCCATTCTTGGCT
>OLHG01002070.1_pt1 | contig 11274 bp, 5 predicted proteins | sample 1605971 | NCBI WGS metagenome assembly OLHG01 (sample SAMN03283289) | human gut metagenome | biome: human-associated habitat; material: feces | host: Homo sapiens | place: Peru | collected 2012 | reverse complement strand
ACATACTTCGTAAACTTGTGATCTACCTTGCTTCCCTCATCTGCTATCGTATCTGTCGCTCCGCAGCCATAGTCGCACTTTGCCGTCTTCGTGCCATCTGCTGTACATGTGGCATTATTATTAGACTCATAGTCTGTAAATGAGTGGCCTGTAGCAGGGGTGTCCACTGTTTTTGTATCCGTCTTGCCGTCATATTCGGCAGTATAGATTGTCACGCCATCCTCCGTACATGTGGCAGTTGTTCTGCTGGTCACCGTACATTTCTCGCTGACTACATCACTGCATCTGGAGCACTTGGCATCAGCGGTGCAATCCGTGCCATCCCATGTGAATTCTACTTCACCATACTTATGTGGAAGACCTTTTATATAATAAAAATTTGTACCCTGCCAATTTAATCCATATAATTTTGCAGTAAAATCAAACTGTATATATCCTTTGAAACCACAAGTTACATTGCTGGTAAGGAGATTTGTAATAGTTCCTTCAGTTGAATAGAATTTCTGACCACAACTGTCGCATGCCATAGTACCTTCAAGAGTCATCGCATCAATATCTACACTTGTCACGACAAAATTGCTTTTTCCAAATGAATGAACATGTCCCAGCTCACTTCCCAGTGAGAAGAAGGAAACCGTATACGAGAGTGGTGTCTTAACTCCAGTCACGGAAACTGTGAACACATCCCCATCATTGTATCCCGTTATGTCACCCGGTCTGAACACGATGGTTCCATTCTGAATATAATTAATGCAATTGAAATATCCATCCGCACTGTCCTGAGAAAAATTCCATACCTTGCCGTCACTCTGTCTTGTCAGAGTCACCTTGACATCACTTGCAGTCTCGCTGGATCCGGTAAATATACTCCACGGCATATTCTTCTCAAAATATTCCACCGGCATGTTCTGCGCCGGCCATGAAATGTTCTTGACCGATGAAGTATGGCTTCCGTCAAATGAATGCATGTTGTAATAATTGTCGACCACGCCAAATCCGGTCTTTCCCATGGTCGGATTCAGGCACCAGGCTCTATGTCCCACGCGGCTTATATTCCCATCATCGTCATCGCTCATCCATCCGAAAACTATACACTTATTTAGTGTGGAATATCCCCAGGCTATATTGCTCTCATTGCAGCCCTTGTATGCAAGCTGATACATCTCATCACTCATGTCCGAAGGCTGCTGTGGATAATGGGAAATTGATCCATTTATCTTGTTTATCAGGGCGCCCGCCTGACACTCCTCATTGAACCCATCGTCAAGTGCCACATCATAATTAAGTCCGGCTATGTATCTGATATTGTTGAGCATCGCGATACCGCTGTTGAGTGTCGACTCGTCCAGCACGCCTGCACTATAAGGCTGCTCGGCCGAATAATCCGTCTTGTACACCGTATCATCTGTGATGAGTGCTCCGCTGTCCTTTATATGATTTATTATTTCCTCCTGTGTATGACTTTCAACTCCCAATCCACTGACCGCTGCAAGCGTCGCAGCATCTTCACTCTCACTGGTCTGCGCACCGTATGCTGTAACAGGCGATACCACTCCCGGCATCGTTCCCATCATCACAAGCGACAGCAGCACAGCCATAAAGCTCTTGATCTTTCTCATCTTTTGTACTCCCTTTCTCATTATTAAGATACATATAACAATTTCTTACGTTTTTTATATTATCACCATGCATATACAAACACAATTTGTTTTTTATGCATATTTGCTACAAAACACATTCGTATGTATCTAATATATACAAAAATCTCATGGACTGAGAAATCAATCCTCAATCCATGAGATTTATTTTCTAATATACGTAGAGATCATAGTCTACAAGATACCACTTACCGCCAGTCTTTATAACTGTGTATATGATCTCACCATCTGACTCGTCAGTAGATCCCTTTATCTTGACATCAAGATCCACCTCGTAGCACTTGTCAACCGTCATGTCGACATTCAGCATGTCAAATGTATCATTTACATCCTTAAGCTTATCCTCGTCATATTCCTTCTCTGATCTGTCCTCGACCTTGATGCTCTTGACCTTGCCGACCTCATCTACCATGTCGCTGACCTGTTCGTTGAACGTATCCTTGACGTAGTCATCACTGCCTGTATAGTTTCTTATCCTGTTATACAGCTTGTAATATTCCTTGTCCATCAGATCAACCATGGCATCGGCATCGCCTTTTTCATAGGCTGTCACCAGCTTGTCTCCGACCTTCTTGGCACTTCTCTCACCGGAACCACCCGTCAGGATCAGAACAACGACTATTATCGCGATCAGGACTGCCGCTGCGATTCCGCCTATTATTGCTATAAGCTTCTTGTTCACCTTTTTACCCGGCTCCATAACACCCGGAGTCATGCCCGGCTGCTGGCTGTATTGTGGCTGTCCGTACTGCTGCTGACCATACTGTGGCTGTCCGAATTCGCCATACTGTCCACCTGGCTGCTGACCAAATCCATTTACCGGCTGATCATATCCGCCCGGCTGCTGACCCTGTCCGCCAAACTGCTGACCCTGTCCATACTGTGGCTGGCCAAAGCCTCCATACTGTCCGCCTGCTGGCTGTCCATTTCCACCATACTGCTGTCCCTGTCCATACTGTGGCTGGCCAAAGCCGCCATACTGACCGCCCATCGGCTGGCCAAATCCGCCCGGCTGCTGATTCTGCTGTGGCTGACCCGGGTTCGGCTGCCCCTGTGCACTGTTCTGCACCGGCGAAAATGCGCTCACTCCCGGAGTTGTGAGGACAGTAGTTCCCTCGTCCTCATCATCGTCCATATCATTAAATCCATTTACGTTATTCTCGTCCATCTTTCTCTCCTTATTCTGCTCATCCCTTTTGCTACTCTGGAACAATAATGCTCCCATAGAATCATGGTAGCATTTTATATCTGTCATGTCCAACCAAAAACATCACATTACCTCAATTTTTACACTTTATTACCCGTTTTCTTTCTGTACCACGCCGGAGTACAACCAACCACTCCTCTGAACTGCTTTATAAAATAACTAACACTGCTGAATCCACAGTCCAGCGCAATATCCGTTATCGACCTGTCTGTGGTCCGGATCAGCTCGGCGGCAACTATTATCCTCCTGCGCTGCACATACTCCATCGGTCTGTAGTGAACATATTGCTTAAATATCTTCTGGCACTCCCGGACGCATATATTTGCACTGGCTGCGATCCGGCCGACCGTTATCTCCCTGTCGATGTTCCCATCGATCCACCCCAGCATATCCTTTATCCTGCCCTCGACAAGCTGGGGCATTTCGGAGTCAGCGATTCCCTTCATGCAGCGGGCTATACTCAGCATCATCTTTGTCAGGCTGTCCCTCACGACAAATTCATATCCATACTTTTCATCCACACAGGCATCAAAGCATTTATCAAATTCAGAGAAAAATTCGGCGTTTTCATCATTCCTTTTAATATGAACAAACGAGTGTCCCTTCTCGACAAACGGCTTTATATACTTTGTGTCAAATACACTTCCCGGCGCGCCGGCCACTATGGAGCTCTCAAATACAAATGAATGATACCGACATTCATCACGGGACTTCACCCTGAATGTGTGTAGGACTCCGCCATTTATAAAACAGCCCTCGCCCGCATTTATAACATAGGACGTGTCTCCTGTCACGACCTCCACCTGCCCTGTGAGCAGTTCAAATATCTCCAGCTCATCGTGCCAGTGCGGAGGAATACACCCCGATATGAATCTGTGCATGTCCGCATCATATGCCGCAAAGTCAAACTGCCTGACATCCTCGTCACGATTTTCCCTGCCGCGCATATCCACCGTCACCGTGGTTCTGTTAAGTATCATGTCATACCCCTCCCTTCGCAAATTTATTCGCTTTTGTTATATTATGGGACGCATTTGTTACAGAATCAAGAGTTTCCTTTCGCTATTATGTAATAAAAGGAGTTTTGATGATGAACACACAGAATAAAAAAACAAATCGTACAACAGATATGACAACAGGCAGCCCGGCAAAGCTTTTGTTTTATTTTGCCATGCCTCTTTTTATCGGTAATATACTTCAGCAGTTTTACAATCTGGCTGACACCTCGCTGGCAGGCCATCTTCTCGGAGATACCGCCCTTGCCCAGATAGGTGCCACCGCAGCACTGTACAGCCTTATCACAAATATTGCTTTCGGACTGAATAATGGCTTTGCTCTGTTCGTAAGCAGAAGCTTCGGTGCTGACAATGAAACTGAGATGAAGCACTCCGTGTGCTGGGCTGTCCTGTTGTCTGCCATATCAACAGTCATACTTACCACGTCATTTCTGGTATTCAGAAGGCCTCTGCTCACGCTTCTTCAGGTTCCCGCAGACACCATGGAGGGAGCACTGAGTTACCTTACAGTCATCCTTGCCGGAATACCTCTCACCATGGCATACAACCTTGAGTCAAGCCTGCTCAGATCCATCGGTAACAGCATAACGCCACTGCTGTTTCTCGTATTCAGCAGTGTACTAAACGTGATACTGGATTACCTGTTCATGGGACCTCTGTCCCTCGGGGTGCGCGGCGCCGCCATCGCAACCATCACGGCGCAGGGAATAAGCGCTGTACTTGGACTGTTCTGCATCATGAGAGGTTACCCGGAACTCAGATTCTCCAGAAAGGATATATCTGTATCTACAAAATTCGTGTTTGAGATGTTCTGGACAGGACTTAGCATGGCTCTTATGAGCGCAATATACAATATAGGAAGCGTCATACTCCAGGGAAGCATAAATGCACTTGGAAATGTATACATCGCCGCACAGGTCGGTGGCAGGAGACTTGCAGAGTTCTTCTACACGCCGGGAGTTGCCCTTGGAACCAGCGTCGCAACATACACCAGCCAGAACTTAGGCGCACATAAGAATTCCAGGATCAAAAAAGGAATCTACACAGCCGTCGCCATGTACGGAGTATGGTGGCTGCTTGCGATGCTCATCACTTTTACCATCGCAAGATCCATGCTTATCCTTATAACCGGCAGCTCAGATGACACCGTCATCACCAACGGTCTCATGTACCTCAGGATAAGTATACCTATGATCCCGCCTATGGCGGTTCTCGTAATAGTGAGAAATGCCCTTCAAGGCATGCGCCACTCGGTGGCACCTCTGATCTGCAGTGCGCTCGAAATGATCGGCAAGATCATATTTGCACTGTGGCTGGTTCCGGTCTACGGTTACATCGCCGTGTGCATATGCGAGCCTGTGACATGGGTGGTGTGCTTCATATTTATCATGATCTCAGCCCTGAAGTTCAGAGCAGATTTCCGCGATCCGGTCACCGAATAACATACCGACACTGACAAAAAACAATTCGCCACGGATACATGTTGTATCCATGGCGGATTCTTCTATTTCTTTTGATATTATCTCTTCTTTATTACAACCGATTTCTTTCCACTCCATGCGGAATAGTAAACCTTACCATCAATCTTCTTAAAGCTTCGGACTCTGACATAATATCTCTTGCCCTTAGTAAGTCGTTTGATGGTCTTACTTGTAACTGAACCTCCGTTTACATTGGCCGTCTTTGCAGATTTGAACGATGCGTTGTCTGCATACTGTATCTGATATCCGGTGGCCTTGGCTGCCTTATTATATGTAACCTTGGCTGTTCCGGCCGATGCACTTGTGAATTTCTTCAGCTTCACGGCAGGTACATAACTTCCTGTCTTCTCACCGCCAAATGCCGAATTGTATGTAACATCACCAAATGTCTTATAGATCCTTATCTTATATGTATACTTTACACCCACCATCTTAGCTGTGACATCCACGAACGATGTTGCCTCCGGATTCTGAACAACACCTGCTATTGTATATGCTTTTCCATTTACTCCTCTGTAAACAACATATCCCGATGCCGCTTTATACTTCTTCCAGCTCAACTTTATTCCATTTACTGTGTTGTCAATGGACTCAACTTTTCTAACTCCCAACTTGATATCAAATGCGAGCGTCTTCTCCCCTTCATAGTCGCCCTTGAATTTGATGACGACATTAGCCTTGCCGATATTCTTGTTATTTGAATATGAAACGCTGTAATTTCCTGCGGCAACCTTTCTGCCCTTTGAGTCTTTGACCTCTACCGCAGGCTTCTTAACTGTACCATCATACTCAACAGCGCTGTATGCAAGCCTGATACTCTTTATCCTATATATACTCTGAGTTCCCTTGCTTGCTGACTTGCAGTTTTTGCACACATGCACCTTATATCCGTCACTGGTCTGTGATGCCTTTTTCTTAACCGTCCATACCGTCTGATAATCGTGAGGAACTGTGGTTTCCTCGTCTATGATAGTATCATTTTCTCCGCAGTTATTGTCACACTTTGCCGTCTTGGTTCCCTTCTGCGAACATGTGGCATTTCCATCTGACTCATACTTTGTGAAACTGTGTCCTGTAGCAGGGATCACCTCGGTCTCATATATATCCTCATCCTCAATGTACCTTGTCTTCTCTCCGTTCTCAGTACATGTCGGAGTCTTGATTATGATCCATCCCTCGTCATCTCCAGCCCCAAACTTCTGGGTCTTTGACTCAGCATATATCCACTCTGATGAACCTGTATTCTTATATCTGAGATCCAGGGTCACATCTGTGTATGTGTCATTTTCCACAACAGACATGATTCCCTGAATGGTATTTCCATATGCATCTGTCCATCTTCCGCTGACAAATGGTGTCTTCTGACTCTCATTATTTGCATATGTTATCTCTATATCTCCGGTTACACTGTATCCGTCCTCCGTATTCTTCACCTTGCATCCTGATATGCTCACAGCGGAGATATCGTACTCGTTCTCTACCTCTGCCTCCACCTTCTCAGGAGTGATCGTCACGCTTCCTGTCTGCTGCGACGCAAGGCTGATCCTGAATGTATAACTGCGGTTCGCCTCAAATGTCCTGTCTATAATGAGTTGTCCGCCGTTCCGTGAGTATGTCTTTTCCAGAACTCCATCAGCATAGATTCTGGTGTATACTGTATTATCTCCGCAGTCCACCGTAAATCTGTACTCTCCGGTCTCCGTTGGGATAAATTCATACTCGATGCCCTCTCCGTCATAGCTTATATCCGCTGTTGTCTTCTGACCCGGTGTTATTTTTCCATTACCTGTCACATACGAATCGTGATATGTAAATGTTATCTGATCATCTTTCTCTCTCGCATAGAGTGCTATAATATAGCTTCCCTTTTTCAGAGAGAAAGCGTCTCCACTGCTATATGTATCTGAAAAGCTGCCATCATCCTCAATGGTATATATACCCTTAAGCTCAAAGCCCTGTCTCTGAAGGGATACCACTCCATCTGACGCAATATCAAATCTGTACAGCTTTACATCCCCGGTGTTCTCAACACCTGAAAGCCCCGCAGGCTCACCTGATATCAGGTACTCCAGCTCATCCACATTCAGATCTACGACGTCAAATGATGCTCCCTGAACTTCACAATCGTCAGCCATTCCCCATATGGAAGGTATTATCTCATATGATCCGGTCTGTTCTGTTATAGTGTTGATGCTTAAATAGCTGCTCACCCTGCCGTTTTTCTTGATCGTAAAGCTTATATCATCGTCATCCGCGCCAAATGTTCTGGTACTTCCATCAGAATATGTGACAACGGTTTTTATGCTGCCCTTGATCTCATCAAATTCCCTCAGATATTCAGTCTTAGAAACGGTTGTGCTTACGCTTACGGCCTTAACGATCTCCTTCATTGTCACGCCGCATTTATTTACATTTTTTCCCGGATACACACATACATACAGATCCCCGCCTGCTGTGTCAAATCCCGCACTGCCAAATCCGTCAGATGAATAAGCCACGTTGTTAGTCGTTATCTCTGTTCCATTTGCATCTAAAATCCTGATGCCATCGATCTTCTCATCTGCGGATACCACATACGAACCCGCCTGGGCACTTACCTTATATACATACACATATCTGTCGCCGGAAATATCAAGCATCTTTGAGCTGTTCCATGTTCCAAGGCTCATGCTCTGTGCAGTCTTCACTGCAAATGGTATCTCAACCGTATCCATGCCATCCGCACCAGCGATTGCAAGTTCAACCATGTATCTGCCTGTATCAACCTTGCTGCCAAAGCCTGCGATCTCGACATATTTTCCAGTCTTCTCGTTATATCTGTACCATGTACTCGTGATCAGCTCATTATCCTCGCTGTCACCGACACTGGCCTCTTTTACACTGCCATCATCATATACAAACTGGAGAGTCTCTCTATCCAGAAGGTTTTTGATACCTGATAATTTCATATCTGGAAGGAATTCATAGGTTCTGTTATCTCTCAGCTTCCATGAACTGATCTTTGAATGTGACAAAGTTTCTCCCCTTGTCACATTCATGCTCCAACTGGACTGCGTATCTCCCCACTTGTCCTCTACTCCGCCATCGAGACAGATATAGTATGTATTGCCGCTCTCAAGTGCAGCCTCGCCATCCAATACACTAAGTTTCTTCAGATCATACATTGTCTCATCGTCAGCGTCGATCTTGCTGTAGATCTCCATACCGCCCACTGGGGCAAATGTATACCTGGCAGATATCGAAGGCTTAAACGTATAGTATGCACTGCCATTCTCCGACAGGCTTACCTGATTAGAGCCCTCCGCAAGACTTCCGGCAGCAACATCCTCTATATCCTTTATCTCTATGTCATATGCATAAGAGTCCTCACTATACAGTGTGTATATCCTAATCTGTGCCTCTCCGACAGGGCGCTCATTTTCCGTATCTGTGACTATCTCTGCAAATACCTCATCTCCTCTGGAGGTTTTCACACTGTCCGAATCGTCAAATACCAGATCTTCTGTTTTTCCGTCAGCATATGAGATCTTTACTCTGGTGCCATCTACATAACTGCTGATATCCTTATCATAGCTGCCCATTCTGATAAAATCTGTGTTCTCGGGAACAGCAATCATGTCTGTCACTTTTGGAATAAAACTGAGTCTCACATTTGTCTTGGAAGTAGATAACTCATTATACAGGCCTACGTAATAAGTGCTGCCTCCGGTAAGTTTTCCTGTAACCTCTACCGGGCCCTCATCACCGGACTCATATACACAATAAGGACTGTCGCTTTCTATTACCACACTTCCGTCAAATGGCATGACAAAACTGTAATAGGCCTTGTCATACTCATCCGTTCCGACACTCACATTGTTGTCACCTTCGGAGAGCTGTCCTGCGCTCAGCTTGTCTATGGACACTACCTTAAGCACTGCCGTGCCGAGCAGCTCCTGATCTTCCTCAGCCGCATCATATACCACAGCTACTTTGTACTCGCCCTCTGAAAGAGTTACACCTTTTTCATATTCGTACTCTTTCCAGTTATCATCAGATGACGAATAATATACTGTATATCTGTTTCCATTACTGTATCCACTTCCACCGGTCAGATCTATGCTTTCCGTGGACTTATCATTATACTTTATTGTACTGCTCGCACCATTCATGAAGCTTATCGGCGTTCCGGCTGCCCATTTGCTCTTTGCCAGCTTCAATGTCACCCCTGAAGGTGCCGCATACTTCTTCGCCTTGAGCCTGACCTCATTCAATGTTACATTGTCATCATCCGTTATTCCTGAAAGCCTGACATAATAGGTCTTTCCCTTGACAAATGAATACCTGTCATTGTCGGTCTCAACCACCGCCATGTCCGAATCATATACATCTATAAATGCAGTTGATGATTTATCTACTTCAAACACAAAGTCAGCAGTTGCAGATGGTATAAATCTGTAATACTCGTAACCGTCCACCCTGGTATCATATGCGTAGGTATCCGTCTCACTGATATTCCTTTTTCCTACAAAATATTCAGCAGGAGTCTGCACCTTTGCAGTGTACGAATCGTATATCTTGGTCGATTGGTTCGGCTCACTATCCATTTTGTCTGTAAGCTGAACGGTATACATACCGGCCGGAAGTTTTTCCGCATCCGCATACGATACCATATCCCCTTCATCGCCCTCATAATAATAACTTCCCTTGGAATCCTTCACCCACAGACTATATGTAACTCCATCTATCTTACAGTCTGAGCCGCTGATACCTGAACTGCGCACCTTTCCACCGGAATAGGTTACCGTTGCGTACGCCGATGTTATGGATTCTGGTGTTCCCTCCAGTATCGTTGTATTATCCGGCACCATTTTTATTGCCGCCACATCCGGAAGCTTTCTCACGCTTATATTTGCACTTTCGGAAACTGTATAAGAACGGGCATACTTAGACCCAAGAATGTATTTCTCCCCCGCAGTGCACTTGTATACCAGCCTGCAGCATCCACTGCCATCCTTTTTACCTGTAGCAAGGCGCTTACTCTTACTGTTATACAAGGTCTCCTGAAGCATCAGCCGTGACTGGCTTCCCTGCAATATTATCTCATAATATCCTGTCTCATCCGTGACAAACGATATTTTACTCTCCTTGCCATTAACTATGTTCACAACTCCATAGTCACCCTCAAGCTCTGAAATATCCTCTGTAACTGCTGATATCTCAGCTTCATCCATCTGTACGGCATCCGCTGTCATATTTGACAGTAAAGTCTGTGCCTGTACAGTCATCATCGGTATATGGATGCACGACGACACCATGGCTACAGTTACAGCCGCAGCCATTATCCCCTTCATTTTCATATGTAACCTCCCTTTTTCTCCCATACATATTCAGCACATTTATGCCGAATATATAAGCACAAAAAATTACAGCCTCATATTATCATGAAGCTGTAATTTAATACAATATAATTAATATTTATGTATAAATAACACAATATCACTTATGCAATTTTACTTTCTAACCAGGTGGATCTGGTAAGCGTTGTACTCGCCGAACTTGAGTGGCACAGGAAGTCCGATCTGGTAAAGTCCCTGTCCGCTGTACTCTGCGCCGGTCTCCTCGTCAACATATGTGGCATCCGCATCGAGTCCCTTGACTCTGACAAATGGCACAGGTGAATTGCAGAAGCTCTCCACTGTCACGATATTTACCAGTGTCTCTGACTTATCCCTTGCCACAAATGACCATGCAGCCACACCCTTGCTCTTGTCCGCATCCGTCAGTCTGTAGTAGAGTCCGTTGTGAAGGAGATCCCAGTATTTCTTGTAGTTCTCTACCTGAACCTTAACCTCCTCCTTCTCCTCGTCGCTGACCTTGTTCAGATCAAGCTCGTAACCGAAGCTTCCCGCCATGGCTACAACAGCTCTGGT